>Ga0208934_1000131_pt1 | contig 55177 bp, 55 predicted proteins | sample MalvirDeepMed_s2_FD_184243 | JGI IMG/M metagenome (GOLD analysis project Ga0208934, IMG submission 184243) | Marine viral communities from the Global Malaspina Expedition - Malaspina viral metaG DeepMed_s2 (SPAdes) (version 2) | ecosystem: Environmental > Aquatic > Marine > Oceanic | place... | reverse complement strand
AGGCGGCCGAGGCTGATTGCAGCAGGAAGATCAGGACGTAGACCTGCCAGAACTCGCTCACGAAGGGCAGGCACAGCGCCGCACCAGCGCGGACCACGTCCAGCGTCACCAGCAGCACGCGGCGGTTCACCCGGTCGGCGAACGCCCCGGCGATCGGCGCGATGCCCACATAGGCCACCATCTTGATCGTGAAGACGGCGCCGAGAACGAGCCCGGCGCGGTCCCCCGCAAGATCGTAGGCCAGAAGCCCGAGCGCGACTGTCGCGAGACCGGTCCCGAGCAGTGCGACGACCTGCGCGAGAAACAGGTGCCGGTAGGTGCGGCCGCCGAGAATGGCCAGCATGATGCCCTCAGAGGTAACGCGAGATCGCCTTGAGTTCGGCGCGATCGGTTTCCGAGCCTTCAGTGTCGAGGCAGTGATCGACGTGGTCGTGGATCAGCGCTCGCTTGGCGTTCGTCACGGCCTTTTCAACCGCCTGAAGCTGTTGCGCGATGTCCAGGCACGGCTTGCCGGTCTCGATCATTTCGATGACCGCCCGCAGGTGCCCGTCGGCACGTTTCAGCCGGGCGATCAGGGCCGGGTGGCTTGCGTGGATATGCGGTTCTGACATAGGCATTGCGTATCCTCCAAGGGGGGATAGAGCAAGACAGCGGGCAACACGCTGCATGCGAGGCGACGGAGCAGGCAACCGATGACCACGATCTGTACAGTTGGGCAGCGCGCTCTCGCCGCGCTTCTATGCCTCGCAATCCTCGTCTGGTCTGTCATGCCCGCGACGTCCCATGCCCCCGTGATCTTCGAGACGCTCCAGGAGCACATGGAGATGATCGCCGAACACGGTCATTCCCACGGGCTCGAGGAGGATCTCGCATGGGCGATGCACGGGCATAGCCACGACAGCGCCGATCACGACCACAGCCAGGCCGTCCTGACGCGTGGTTTCCTTTCACAGCCATTCGAGGGCTACAGGACTGCATGGCGGCTCAGGCCGGCACTGGCCGGCCCTTCGACCAAGTTCCGCATCGAGCGACCTCCGCGCGCCTGATCGAGGGCGCTCCCTCCTGGAGCAAACTTATCGATCAAGCAAGTCCATGCGGAGACCATCCATGACCACATTCCATCGGGGATGGGGCGATCCCGGCGCACGCCGGCTTGCCGTCCTGTCCCTGTTCACGTTGTCCGCGCTCCTGCTGAGCGCCGGGCACGCCTTGGCCCACAACGTCACCGAGGGTGACGCGGGCTATATCCAGGAGATCTGGGGGGTGAACATCATCCCCTTCCTGTATCTCGGTGCCAAGCATATGGTGACCGGATACGACCACATCCTGTTCCTGCTCGGCGTTGTGTTCTTCCTCTACCGGATGAAGGATGTCGGCATCTACGTGAGCCTCTTCGCCATCGGCCACTCGACCACGATGCTGCTCGGCGTCTGGTTCGGCTGGGGCATCAACGCCTACGTCATCGACGCGATCATCGGCCTGTCGGTCGTCTACAAGGCCCTCGACAATCTCGGCGCCTACCAGCGCTGGTTCGGGGTCCAGCCGAACACCAAGGCCGCGACGCTGATCTTCGGCTTCTTCCACGGCACGGGTCTCGCAACCAAGATCCTCGACTACGACATCGCCTCGGACGGGCTCCTGCCCAACCTGCTGGCGTTCAACGTCGGCGTCGAACTCGGCCAACTCGTAGCGCTTGCCGTGATCCTTATCGTCATGGGCTTCTGGCGGAAGTCCCCGAACTTCTTCCGCCAAGCCTACACCGCCAACGTCATCATGATGTCCATGGGCTTCATTCTCATGGGCTACCAGATCACCGGCCTCTTCGTGGCCGCGTAAAGGGAGATATCCAACCATGTTCAACGCACAGAAGCCCAGCCTCGACGAATTGCCGAGCTCGGCCCAACTTACTCGCTCCACAATCATTGCCGGGGTCTCCGCCGTGGCGATCCTCGTGACGGTGGTCCTGCCCGCGGAATACGGCATCGATCCGACCCGGATCGGCGGGGTGCTCGGCCTGACCGAGATGGGCGAGCTCAAGGCCCAGCTCGCCGAAGAAGCCGAGGCCGACCGGCAGATGGACCAGGCGGCCGGCGAGCAATCGAGCCTCCTGAACGACGTCTTCGGCCTCTTCGTGGGTTCCGCGCACGCGCAGGACGCCGATGCCTGGCGCGACGAGACCACGTTCACGCTCGAGCCGGGCGACACGGCGGAATGGAAGCTCGTGATGGAGGAGGGCCAGACCGCCCAATACCGCATGCTGGTCGAGGGCGGCCGGGTGAACTTTGATCTCCACGGCCATGGCGGCGGCCAGTCGGTGACCTACGAGAAGGGCCGTGGCTCAACCGGCGAAGAAGGCGAAATCGTCGCTGAATTCGACGGTGAGCACGGCTGGTTCTGGCGCAACCGCGACGACGCGACGTCCACAGTGACCGTTCAGGTCCGCGGCGAATACGCCGAGTTCAAGGACGCAAGCTAACCTTGGAAGCTGCCATTCGCGCAATGCGCGGCGAATGGCAGCTTTCCGCCCATCCTGTGGAAAAGCGCCCTTTGGCGAACCCAAAAATCGGCGGCTGGCAAATGCACGCGCACCTTCCGTGTTAGGCTTTGTGCGGTGCGGGAATGATCTTCGCCAGTTTCGTGAGGTTCTGGCCGTTGCCGCGAGGAGGAATTCATCTTTCGCGCCGCATGGTCCCCTTAGTCGCAGCCTTCCGAGACCGGGGATGCGCTTGCGATGCGCGAACAGCATCTCGACCTTCTTCTCAAGCTTCACGGAGACGTCGTATTACTCGGTCTTGGCGATGTCGCGGGCGTCTTCGTGTTCCTCGCTGGTGATGGCCAGGGCCTATTGCTTGCCGCGGTGGAGGAAGTTCCGCGCGGGTAGATCGCCGCGAAACGCTTGCGCTCGTCGACGGCCACGGTATCCGCCCCCTTCCCCGCCGCGAGGGCTATGCAGAAGCGGCGCTGCCGCGCCGCCTTTCATGGCCTTCAGCGGCCGATCGGATAGCGCATCAGCGTCCAACGCCGTCAGGTTCGCCTCGTTCTGCGCCGTCCCGGCAATGGGCTACCCTTCATTACGACGGATTCTATATCTTGAACCGGACACCGAGCGCAACGCAAGATACAGATTCAAGGCGTCCACCGCGCGGTCTCAGCCCGGATTCCGAAGGAACTTTAGCGGAATCTACAAAACCTTCAATGAGTCCATGCCCCGCGGCGGCTCGTTGCGAAGTTCTCTCCATAGCCGCCGGGCCGGACATTCGCACTGCGCTTCTTGGGAAGGGTCACGACGGCGTCAATGCCGTTCGCCTCGGCATAATCAATCGCTTCTTCCTTGGTGGCAAAGCGAAGTTGCACCTGAGCCTGCGTATCCTTCGATGACGTCCATCCCATCAGCGGATCGATACGCCTGGGTTCGTCGGCGGTGAATTCCAGGACCCATGCCTTGGTCTTCGCCATCCCCGAAGACATGGCAGTTTTTGACGGTTGATAGATCCGTGCGGTCATAGGTGCAGCTCCCTGAACTCACGAAGAACTATACATGAAATATCGGGCAAAACACAAGGATGGGTCGGACCGGCATGAAACAACATGGGGGAACCGGTCCGACCGCAGGGTCTGCTTGCTAGCATGTGCATGCTACGATCATACGACGGGACAAGGCAACTCGTTTTTCTACTTGAGGTTGCATTTCCTGCGATGAGCGATGTCCGCGCGTCGCAGCCTTGAAGTCTTGGCCCCGGTGAACATCTTGGTTTCGACGTCACCGAGGTTCCGATGCACAATAACCGCCCCGATCAAATGCCCGAACTTCTTCACGCCCCGGCTCCGGACGTCAAGGCGCGCGAGAAGCTGGAGGGCGGCATCGCGTTCCGTATGAACAGCGAATTCCAGCCCGCCGGGGATCAGCCCACGGCGATCGCGGAGCTATCGCAAGGCGTGCGGAATGGCGAACGGGATCAGGTGCTTCTGGGCGCTACCGGCACCGGCAAGACATTCACAATGGCCAAGATTATCGAGGAGACGCAGCGTCCAGCGATCATCCTTGCGCCAAACAAGACCCTTGCGGCGCAGCTTTATGGAGAGTTCAAGGGGTTCTTCCCCGAAAACGCGGTCGAATATTTCGTCAGCTACTACGACTATTACCAGCCCGAGGCCTACGTGCCGCGGTCGGATACCTTCATCGAGAAGGAATCGCAGATCAACGAGCAGATCGACCGGATGCGCCACTCGGCCACGCGGGCACTGCTGGAGCGGGACGACGTCATCATCGTCGCCTCGGTCTCGTGCATCTATGGCATTGGGTCTGTCGAGACCTACGGCGCGATGACGGTCGACCTGCACACGGGCCGCGAATACGATCAGCGCAAGGTCATGGCGGACCTTGTCGCGCAGCAGTATCGGCGCAATGACCAGGCGTTCCAGCGCGGCAGCTTCCGGGTGCGCGGCGACGTGGTCGAAGTCTGGCCGGCCCACCTCGAAGACCGGGCCTGGAGACTGTCCTTCTTCGGCGAAGAGCTGGAAGCGATCATCGAGTTCGACCCACTTACGGGTGAGAAGGTGGACAGCTTCGAGCGCGTCCGCATCTACGCCAACTCGCACTACGTCACGCCGCGCCCGACGATGAAGCAGGCCGTCAACAGCATCAAAAAAGAGCTGCGGACCCGGCTGGACCAGCTCGTCGGCGACGGTAAGCTCCTGGAAGCCCAGCGTCTGGAGCAACGCACAAATTTCGACATCGAGATGCTGGAGGCCACCGGCGTCTGCAACGGGATCGAGAACTACTCGCGCTATCTGACGGGACGTGCCCCGGGCGAGCCGCCCCCGACCCTGTTCGAGTTCATCCCCGACAACGCCATCGTCTTCGCCGACGAAAGCCACGTTTCGGTCCCTCAAATCGGCGGGATGTACAAGGGCGACTTCCGACGCAAGATGACGCTGGCCGAACACGGGTTCCGCCTGCCCTCTTGCATGGACAACCGGCCGCTGAAGTTCGAGGAATGGGACGCGATGCGGCCCCAGTCGGTCTTCGTCAGCGCCACCCCCGCCGCGTGGGAGCTGGAGCAATCGGGCGGCGTCTTTACCGAACAGGTCATCCGCCCCACCGGGTTGATTGATCCACAGGTCGAGATCCGCCCGGTGGAAATGCAGGTCGACGACCTGCTGGACGAGATCCGGCGCGTCAGTCAGGCAGGCTATCGCACGCTTGCCACCGTTCTGACCAAGCGCATGGCCGAGGACCTGACGGAGTACCTGCACGAGCAGGGCATCAAGGTCCGCTACATGCACAGCGACATCGACACGATCGAGCGGATCGAGATCCTGCGCGACCTGCGCTTGGGTGCCTTCGACGTGCTGGTGGGCATCAACCTGCTGCGCGAGGGGCTGGATATTCCCGAATGCGGGCTGGTGGCGATTCTCGATGCCGACAAGGAAGGGTTCCTTCGGTCAGAGACGTCGCTGATCCAGACCATCGGCCGGGCCGCTCGAAACTCGGAAGGGCGCGTCATCATGTACGCCGACCGGATCACCGGCTCTATGGAGCGGGCGATGCGTGAAACCGATCGCCGGCGCGAAAAGCAGATCGCCTATAACGAGGCGAACGGCATCACCCCCGCGACGATCAAGAAGAACGTCGATGACATCCTGTCAGGCCTCTACAAAGGCGATGTGGACATGAACCGCGTCACGGCAAAGATCGACGACAAACGGGGCGGGTCGAACCTGCAGGCGGTGCTGGAAGGGTTGAAGACCGATATGCGCAAGGCGGCCGAAAACCTCGAATTCGAGGAAGCCGCCCGGTTGCGAGACGAAGTCAAGCGCCTGGAAGCGGTGGATTTGGCCGTGTCCGACGACCCGCTGGCCCGTCAATCCGCGGTCGATGCAGCCGTCGGTGCGTCGAGCAAGGGAAGTGGGCGGTCCACCGCCGGACGGCCCGGACAGCGCGGCGGCAACGTCAAGCGGCGCAAGAAAGGCGGGTGATTAGGCTTAACTGGCCTTTAACCGTGTCATGCCAGAGTTCCGGGCATGACACGGTCCCTCGCATATGCGCTTGTCGCCCTTTTATTGCCGACGCACCTGGTCGCCGGCGCATGGCCCCGCGAACAAGGCGAGGCGTTTCTGTCCTTGAAGGTCGGAAGCTCTGACGGGGCAGAAACGTCTTATGCGATCTATTCGGAATACGGGGCGACGCCGCGACTGACCTTGGGCCTGTCTGCCGACCGCTACGCCCTGCGGACAGGCGCGGTCGAGCTGTTCTCGCGTTTCGCCCTTCGTCCCGAGAGCGCGACACAGATATCGACCGAATTCAATGTGGGATACGAGTTCGATACGCGCCCCGTGACATGGCCGGTCATGGGCGACAGGCTCAGCTTCGGGGCCGCAGTCATGGTGGGCCGCGGGTTTTCGACGCCCGTGGGCGCCGCATGGGCGGACCTTCGGGTCGGACGCCGCACCACCCTGGATCAACTCCGCACCGAGACCGAGGCGAAGCTGACCACGGGTGTCTCTCCGACCGAAAGGGTAAAGCTCTTCGTTGATATCGAGCATGACATCGTCGATCGCATCGAGGCGGAGCCAGAAAGTTTCACCACAGTTGCGCCGACGGTCGCAGTCGAACTTGCGAAGGGCACCCATGCCACCGTGGGATACACAGTCGACCCCGGAGGTGATCTTCCCTCAAGGATCGACGTCGGGGTTTGGCTGGCCTTCTAAGCCTTTGGCCTAGGCGCCGACCTGGGGGGCAGTGACCAGACGCACACCGTTGATCTTCCATCCGGCCTCGCCCTGGATCATGTCGTATTCCAGCGTGTGAAACGCGCCACCGGCATCGCGGATCAAGACCCGTTGACGCAGGATGCCGCCCATGTCCTCGACGCCCAGATACTCGACTTCGTCCGGGCGGTAGACCATGGGGTAACCGTTGCGAACCATCCGCCCGAAATTCTCGGGTGTCTGGAACATCCCCTGGATCGATGGCGAGGCATAGCTGAACGCGCGACCGAAATCGTCGGCCATGAATGCATCCAGCTGGTCCGAGATCACGCCCTCAATCTGGGCCTGCTGCGCGTGGGACGGAACCGCAGCCAGGGTCAGCGCGGCGGCGAAGGTAATATGTCTCATGGGCAACCCTCCTGTCAGATCACCCTAAGACACGCCTCACCCCGTGCGAAGTTTCCTTTGCGTGACCTTTGGCCTCAGGCCGCGAGCTCACCCGCAAGCGCACGGTCTATCAGGGCGACAGTCTCCTCCACCCCGTAAAGCGCGATGAAACCGCCGAAGCGCGGACCCTGGCTTTGGCCCAGAAGCACCTCGTAAAGTGCCTTGAACCAATCGCGCAACGGCTCGAACGCGTGGGCCTTGCCGACCGCGAAAACTTCGGATTGCAGCGCCTCGGCATCCAGTCCGCCCTCCCACGCGACAAGCCTTTCGCGCAGATCGGCAATCGCGGCACGCTCGGCTTCAGTCGGAAGACGGTAGGTCTTCTGCGGCTTCACGAAGTCATTGTAATACCGCACCGCATACCCCGCCGCCTGATCGAGCTGCGGGTTATCCTCGGGGGAGGCGTCGGGCGCATAGCGCTGAATGAAGCCCCACAAGGCCCCTTTCTCTTCCGCGCCGGACACGCTGGCCAGGTTCAGAAGCATCGCGAAGGGTACGACCATGTCCGACCGCGTCACCGGGTTCGGGGCATGGATATGATAGACCGGGTTTGACAGCTGCTGGTCCGGGGTTTGGTCGGGATAGGCGCGCAACTGCTGGTGATACTCGTCCACCGCCTTGGGGATCACGTCGAAATGCATCCGCTTGGCGGTGCGGGGTTTCTGGTACATGAAATAAGAAAGCGACTCGGTCGAGGCATAGGTCAGCCATTCGTCGATCGAGATCCCGTTGCCGGAGGTCTTGGAGATCTTCTGCCCGTTCGCATCCAGGAACAGCTCGTAGACATAATGCTCGGGCGCCCGGGTCCCGAGGATCTCGCAAATCGAGTCGTAGATCGGCGTGTTGGCGGCGTGGTCCTTGCCGTAGATCTCGAAATCCACACCCAGGGCGGCCCAGCGCGCGGCGAAGTCGGGCTTCCACTGCAGCTTCACGTTGCCCCCGGTCACCGGCAGGGTCCATTCGCGCCCGTCCTCGTCGTCGAAGGTCACGGTGCCCTCGGCCGCATCGACATGTTTCATCGGCACATAAAGGACCCGACCCGTCTCCGGGTGGATCGGCAGGAAGATCGAATAAGTCTGCTGGCGTTCCTCGCGCAGGCTTTTCAGCATGACGGCCATGATATCGTCATACCGTTCGGCCGCACGGAGCAACGTCTCGTCGAACCGGCCCGAGCGATAGAATTCCGTGGCCGAGATGAACTCGTACTCGAACCCGAACGTGTCGAGGAAACGGCGCAGCATCGCGTTGTTGTGGTGACCGAAGCTGTCATGGGTGCCGAACGGATCGGGCACCTCGGTCAGCGGCTTTTGCAGATGCTCGCGCAGCGTGTCTGCGTTGGGCAGCGTGCCGGGAATCTTGCGCATCCCGTCCAGATCGTCCGAAAAGCAGATCAGCCTTGTGGGGATGTCCGAGATCACCTCGAACGCGCGGCGGACCATCGTGGTGCGCGCTACCTCGCCGAATGTTCCGATATGCGGCAGGCCACTGGGGCCATAGCCGGTCTCGAACAGGACATGACCCTTTGCGGGGGGCTGTTTCTCGAACCGTTTGACCAGCTTGCGCGCTTCCTCGAACGGCCACGCCTTCGAAGTCATCGCAATGTCACGCAGGTCGGTCATCGGTTTCTCCTTGGTCGAACGCGGGTCTCCCTATTGCCGGGGCCGCCCTGCGTCAATTATCGTCGCACCTGCGCACGTGCGGATGCGCCTGATGGAATGCCATAAATGAACGATTTCTCCCACTCGCTCAGCCCGCAGGATTGTCTCGTGGCCGTCATGGTCGCGGTGTCCGCCTCGGACGAGAACCTGCGCACCACCGAACTGGTGACGATCGAGCGGATCGTGAACCACCTGCCGGTCTTCGCGAATTTCGACCAGGACCGCATACGGACCGTGTCGCAGATCGTGTTCGACCTGTTCTTCGAAGAGGACGGGCTGGACGCGCTGTTCGGTCTGATCCGCGACAACTTGCCCGAACGCCTGTTCGAAACGGCCTATGCCTTGGCCTGCGACGTCGCGGCCGCAGACGGAAGCCTGGGCGAGTCGGAGATCCGCTTGCTGGACGAAATCCGGTGGGAACTGGATATCCCCCGCCTCAACGCCGCCGCGATCGAACGGGCCGCGCGGGCGCGGCACATGACGATCTGACGCCTAAAGCAGGTACTTCTTGCCCCAAAGCTCCAGCAGATTGCGCTGAAGGCCTTTGGCCACCGCGATCCAGCCACGCCCGCCTTCGGGGCGCTCGCGCTGGGCCATGGTCAGCGCATCGCGGCGCGGGATATCCCCGCAGAAGATCGCGAAGGCAAGCGGATCGCCCGAAGGGCCGCTGACGTACCCGGTCAGCGCGCTCACGAAGTTCAACGTCCCGGTCTTGGCGTCGACCTGAAACCGCCTGTCGTCCAGCGCGAACTCCTTCATCAGCGGCCGCAGCGCCCCGCCCGGACCGCTGCCCACCATGGCCCGCACCATGTCGGTGGCGGTGATGCGGCTGTCGTCGCCCAGCCCGGAATGATCCTCCAGCGAGACGGTTCGCAGGCCATATGTCTTCTTCAGCCACGCGTTCATCCGGTCGGCCGAGCCCTGCAAGGTTCTGACCGGCCCCAGCGTTTGAGAGGCGGTCAGGCCCATGATCTCGGCCGTGATATTCGTCGAATAGCGCAGCATATCCTCAAGCAATGGCGGAAGGACGTCGCTGCGGTGGGTATGCAGAACGACCCCCTCCACCGCGTCGGCCCGTTCGACGGGTCCTGCGGTCATGATCCCCTCGGCCCGGGCGACGGTCTGGAACACCTCGCCCGCGTAAAGGCCGGGATAGCGCACCGGAAGCCACCGCGACCCGCCGCTGCCCAGGGCCGCGCGCGCCACGGTCCAGCTATCGGTCCGGTCGCTTTGCTCGTACGTGTAGACGGGGCCGGACCGGTCGATTACCTCCATGCGGGCCATCTCGACGGCGGGGATATAGTTGCCCGACCGGCCGTCCATAGTCACGGAATAGCTGTTTCCCGACCGCTCCCACCCGAAGTGAACGCGATTGAAGTTCAGGTTCAGTCCGCAGATCGCCGGGTTATAGCCCACATGATCGGGCTGTTCGACGTCGATCTCGTGCAGGAATGGCAGGGCACCGGTATAGACCCTTACCTTGCCGCCGATCTCGCGGATGCCCTGTGCCTTCAGCGCCATGACGACAGAGGCAAGGTCGTCCGTGTCCAGAACCGGATCGCCACCACCGGCAAGGATCAGATCGCCTTCGATCCGCCCATTCGTGACGGGGCCAGTGGCGACCGCAGTCGTCTCGTACCGATAGTCCGCCCCAAGCCGGTCCAGAGCCCAAAGGGTGGTCAGGGCCTTCGCGGTCGAGGCCGGCGGCATCGGCAAATCGGGTTCATGGCTGTCCAGGATTTCTCCGGTTCGGGCATTCGCGACCGCAAAGCCCACCTGCCCGGGAAGCCGCGTCTTGCGCACCAGATCCGCGCCACCAGGCAATCGTGCCAGGTATTCCTCGGGGTTGCGGGGCCGCGGGCGGATCGATCCGCTGGGTGCCTCGGCCCATGCGGACGTCGCGGTGGCCGAAGCAAGCCCGGCTAGCATGTGACGGCGTGTCAGGCGCATCCTATCCTCCAGTAATTCTGGGCACATAGGTCGCGGCACCACCGGGGATCAAGCGAATCGGCCTGACATACGTTCAATTCACCGTTTCCAGACCCCGGCGCGCCGCAACGCTGTCGACGAGTCCGAGCGCATCGGGATATTGGCAAAGGACCAAGCTGGCGGATCGCATTGTGCCAGCAGCCCCGCAGGGACCCGGCTGTGGCGCAGCATGCGTGCGGCCGTTCCGTTCAGCGCCGACAGGCGATGCCCCGGTCGGGCCAGGACGCCTATGGGAACGGCGCCCGCAATCGATTTCCAGCGATCCCACTTGTGAAACTGCGCCAAGTTGTCGGACCCCATCAGCCAGACGAAGCGCACACCGGGATAGCGGGCCTTCAAAGCGGCGATCGTGTCGGCCGTGAACCGCGCCTTGATCTGAACCTCGAGCGCGGTGACGTCGATCCGTGGATGGTGCGCCACGTCCGCTGCATGGGCCACCCGACGTTCGAGGGATGCGGGCGTGTCGCGCTTCAGCGGATTGCCGGGCGAGACAAGCCACCACACCCGGTCCAGGGCAAACCGTTTCATCGCCTCGGTCGTGATGGCCAAATGCCCCTGATGGGCGGGGTCGAACGATCCCCCCAGCAGCCCGACAGCCTGGCCGGGGGTGGCGATGGGCCAGTCCGGCCCCCTCATGCGGTTCCCTTCTCCATGCGCCTTGAATGGCTCCCATGTTCGATATGTGCAAGATTGGGTTTCCCGACGATTGCATCCACCGATCCGACGCGAAGGCTTCGGCGCAGCCGGGGGGCTGTCCCGGAAAACGCCGCCGCGCCAAAACGTATCATTGCGGGCTGGGGCACTTCGGCATAAAAGCCACGCGACGTGCGCGGACGAGGGACGCTGCGCGGCAGTAGTCAATGGGAACCAGGAGGCACGACATGGCTGACGCAGCCGTTCACGGCCATGACGGACACGACGACGACCGGGGATTTTTCACCCGGTGGTTCATGTCCACGAACCACAAGGATATCGGTATCCTTTACCTCTTCACCGCTGGTGTGGTGGGCTTCATTTCAGTAGCCTTCACCGTCTACATGCGGATGGAGCTGATGGAGCCGGGCGTCCAGTACATGTGCATGGAGGGGGCGCGCCTGTTCCCCACCGCAACCGAGAACTGCACGCCAAACGGTCACCTCTGGAACGTGATGATCACGGCCCACGGCATCCTGATGATGTTCTTCGTGGTGATTCCGGCGCTGTTCGGGGGCTTTGGCAACTATCTTATGCCGCTTCAGATCGGCGCGCCGGACATGGCGTTCCCGCGTCTGAATAACCTCAGCTACTGGCTGTTCGTGGCAGGGTCGACCCTCGCGGTCGTCTCGGTCTTCTCGCCGGGTGGCAACGGCCAGCTCGGCTCGGGGATTGGCTGGGTGCTGTACCCGCCGCTGTCCACGACCGAAGGCGGCTATTCCACCGACCTCGCGATCTTCGCCGTCCACGTTTCGGGTGCGTCGTCGATCCTGGGTGCGATCAACATGATCACCACGTTCCTCAACATGCGCGCGCCGGGCATGAGCCTGTTCAAGGTGCCGTTGTTCTCGTGGTCGATCTTCGTCACCGCGTGGCTGATCCTCCTGGCCCTGCCGGTCCTTGCCGGCGCGATCACCATGCTGCTGACGGACCGCAACTTCGGGACCACCTTCTTCGACCCTTCGGGCGGCGGTGACCCGGTCCTGTACCAGCACATTCTGTGGTTCTTCGGACACCCGGAAGTGTATATCGTCATCCTGCCCGGCTTCGGCATCATCAGCCACGTGATCGCGACCTTCTCGAAGAAGCCGATCTTCGGCTATCTGCCGATGGTCTGGGCGCTGATCGCCATTGGTGTCCTCGGGTTCGTCGTCTGGGCCCACCACATGTACACGGTGGGCATGTCGCTGACCCAGCAGAGCTATTTCATGCTGGCCACGATGGTCATCGCGGTTCCCACGGGCATCAAGATCTTCTCATGGATCGCGACGATGTGGGGCGGCTCGGTCGAGATGAAGACCCCGATGCTCTGGGCGTTCGGCTTCCTGATCCTGTTCACCGCCGGTGGCGTGACGGGCATCGTGCTGTCCCAGGCGGCCATCGACCGGGCCTATCACGACACCTACTATGTCGTGGCGCACTTCCACTACGTGATGAGCCTTGGCGCCGTCTTCGCGATCTTCGCGGGCATCTACTTCTACTTCCCGAAATTCACCGGGAAGATGATCCCCGAATGGATCGGCAAGACCCACTTCTGGGCGATGTTCATCGGGTCGAACCTGACGTTCTTCCCCCAGCACTTCCTGGGCCGTCAGGGCATGCCCCGCCGCTACATCGACTACCCCGAGGCGTTCTCGCTCTGGCACCACGTGTCGTCCTGGGGCGCATTCCTGAGCTTCGCGTCGTTCCTGTTCTTCATCGGCGCCATCTTCTGGGTGCTGCTGCGGGTGCCGAAAACCGCGCCGGCGAACCCCTGGAACGAATGGGCGGATACGCTGGAATGGACCCTGCCCTCGCCCCCGCCGGAGCACACGTTCGAAACGCTTCCCAAGCGCGAGGACTGGGACAAGGCACCGGCCCATCACTGAGGCGACACGACATGCCCATCGAATGGCATAAGGTCACGGAAGGGGCCCCGGCAGCGGCCGGGGCCTTTTCGCATCAGGGGGGGCGACCTTTCGCCACCTTGCGTCTATGGCCGCATAGATCTCTGCCGCTGGCCGGGTTCGTCGGGGTCATGGCCTTCACCGGTCTCATGTTCTTGGTTCCGCTGGCACCGATGATCGGCACACCCGTATTCTGGGGGCTTCTCCCGTTCATCTGCCTGGCGATGGCCGCTCTGTATCTGTTCTTTCTCAGGAACTACCGAGACGGGGAACTGACCGAGGAACTGACGGTCTGGTCAGACCACATCGCCCTGATCCGCCACAATCCGCGCACGCCGAATCAGACCTGGGAGGCCAATCCCTACTGGATCACTCTGTCGCTGCATGCAGACCGGGGCCCTGTGAGGAATTACCTCACCCTTGCAGGTGGTGGACGCGAGGTCGAGCTTGGCGCGTTCCTCAGCCCTGAGGAACGCGAAGCTGTGTTCGACGATCTGGATCGTCTGTTAAAGCGCCTTCCTTACTAAGGACGGTGGTCCGGGTCAGCTCAGCCGGGCCTTCACCTTCGGACCCACGAGCCCGAAATCCAACTGGCCGGTATAGCGCTCCTTCAGAACACCCATGACCTTTCCCATATCCCGGATCGAGCTTGCGCCAGTCTCGCTGATCGCGCGGTCGATCGCGGTCTCGGTTTCCTCTTCCGACAATTGACGCGGCAGGAATTCCTCGATGGTGCCGATCTCCGCGCGCTCGGCCTCAGCCAGTTCCAGGCGTCCGCCCTCCTCGTAGGCGCGGGCGCTCTCCTGACGCTGCTTGATCATGCGGCCCAAAATCTGGCGCACTTCGGCCTCGGTCACGCCGTCGGGGCCGTCGTCGCTGGTGCGGGCGGCGATATCGCGATCCTTGATCGCGGCATTGATCAGGCGCAGCGTCAACAACCGCGCCTGCTGCTTTTCCTTCATGGCCGTCTTCAAGGCGGCGTTGATCCGGTCGCGCAGTTCCATTGGCTGTCCTCGCGTGAATGACGCACGCTACCTATGCCCCCCCGCCCGGGACGGCAAGCATGGCTTGACCGCTTCCCCTCTACTCCATACATCGCGATAGATTTGCGCACACCCGCCCGGAGACACCGCCGATGCCCCGTCAGACACCGACCGCCTGCCTTGCCCTCGCCGACGGGACGATCTTCTACGGCCGCGGTTTCGGCGCAACCGGCCAGACCACGGCCGAGTTGTGCTTCAATACCGCCATGACCGGGTACCAGGAGATCATGACCGATCCGTCGTATGCCGGGCAGATCGTGACCTTCACCTTCCCCCACATCGGCAACACCGGCGTCACGCCGGAGGATGACGAAACCGCAATTCCCTTCGCGGAAGGGATGGTCGTGAAATGGGACCCCACGGCGTCCTCCAACTGGCGCTCGGCCGAGGAGCTGGGCGACTGGCTGCGCCGGCATGGCAAGATCGGCATCGGCGGCATCGACACCCGGCGGCTGACTCGCGCCATCCGGCAGCAGGGCGCCCCCCACGTCGCGCTGGCCCACGACCCCGAGGGGCGTTTCGATATCCAGGCGCTGGTCGCCGCGGCCCGTGGCTTCCCGGGCCTTGTGGGTCGCGATCTGGCCAAGGATGTCAGCTGCCTGCAATCCTATCGCTGGGACGAAATGCGGTGGAGCTGGCCGGCAGGGTACCTCAAGCGCGAAGAGCCCGGCCACAAGGTCGTGGCGATCGACTACGGCGCCAAGCGCAACATCCTGCGCTGCCTCGCCTCGGCCGGGTGCGACGTGACGGTCCTGCCTGCCACCGCCACCGCCGAGGAAGTGCTGTCGCACAACCCCGCGGGACTGTTTCTGTCCAACGGTCCCGGCGATCCGGCCGCGACCGGCAAATACGCGGTGCCGATGCTGCAAGAGATCATGAAAACGTCGGACATGCCGATCCTCGGGATCTGCCTTGGCCACCAGCTTCTTGGGCTGGCCCTGGGGGCGCAGACGCAGAAGATGAACCACGGCCATCACGGCGCCAACCATCCGGTCAAGGAACTGGCGACGGGCAAGGTCGAGATCACGTCGATGAACCATGGCTTCACCGTCGACGCGCAGAGCCTGCCCAAGGGCGTGGACGAGACGCACGTTTCGCTCTTCGACGGGTCCAATTGCGGCATCCGGGTCACGGACCGTCCGATCTGGTCTGTCCAGCACCACCCCGAGGCATCGCCCGGCCCGCAAGACAGCTTCTACCTGTTCGAGCGTTTCGCGAAGGTGATGGACGACGTCGCCTGACGTTAGGCTTAATGCTCCGTTAGGGTTTACGGGTCAGGGTCTGCGGAACCAACCGCGACTCCGCCATGCCCCTTGACTCGACCGCAAACAGCGCATCCGGCGCACAGCTTACCCCGCACGGGTTTCCCGATCCGGACGCGATCCGACGTCTGGGTGCGCCGTTTTGCGCCCGCCACGGAATTCTGCCCTTGCGCCCGGCCGGCGCATTACGACCTGTCTTGTGCGAAGACCCCGGCAGCTTCGCGGCAATCTCTGACCGAGTTTCGGAGGTTTTAGGGCCCGTTCGCCCCTTCCCCGCCCTCCGGGAGGATATCGCCACGCAATTGATCCGCTTCGCGGGTGACCCTTTGGCCAAAAGCGCCGAACAGCGCAGCCCGCCGGATCGCAGTTGCCGCGACCTCTCTCCTCGCGTGGCGCGCATCGTCATCGTCCTGTCGCTTGCCGCACTGGCGGCCGTCGCCGCACCAAAGGCCGTATTTCTCGTGGGGAACCTCCTTGCGATGCTCTGCTTGATGATCCACACCGCGATGCATGTGGTCGCGTTGATCCCGAGCCGGGTACCGACGTCCGATCCACCGCCTCTGCCCGACGCGGAATTGCCGGTCATCTCGATCCTGGTGCCGCTATTTCAGGAACAGGACATCGCCACCATCCTGATGGGTCGTCTGGCTGCATTGGACTATCCACGGGATCGGCTGGATCTATGCTTGATTGTCGAACACACCGACCGGATCACTGCGGCGACCCTTGCTCAGACCAGTCTGCCCGGCTGGGTGCGGGTCCTCTCGGTCGCGCCCGGAACAGTGCAAACCAAGCCGCGCGCGATGAACATGGCCCTCGACTTCTGCCGGGGCAGCATCGTCGGGATCTACGACGCCGAGGACGCGCCAGATCCCCGGCAACTGCGCAAGGTCGCCGATTATTTCGCCCAAGCGGACCCGCAGGTCGTGGCGCTGCAGGGGCGTCTGAATTTCTATAACACGCGGGCAACCTGGCTGACGCGGTGTTTTTCCATCGACTACGCGGCGTGGTTCTGGGTCACGCTACCGGTGGTACAGAAGCTGGGCTGGCCGGTTCTTCTGGGGGGCACGACCGTGTTCCTACGCCGCGAGGCCCTTGAGGCCGTCGGGGGATGGGATGCCCATAACGTCACCGAAGATGCCGACCTGGGCATCCGTCTGGCACGGGCTGGATACCGGACCGACCTGATCGACACCGTTACGTTCGAGGAGGCCACGGCCAATCCGAAAGCATGGATACGACAGCGTTCGCGGTGGCAGAAAGGCTATGCGGTGACGTGGGTCGCGCATATGCGGCATCCCATCTCATTGCTGTGCGATCTTGGTCCATGGCGCTTCTTCGGCGTGCAGGTCCTGCTTCTGGCGTCCCTGGTCAGCACGGCGCTTGCGCCGTTCCTGTGGCCGATCTGGCTGCTACTGGTGAACGTGCACCACCCGGTTGCCGGATTGGTCCACCCCTGGGCCTTCCTGGCCATCAGCCTCTTTTTGGGGTCAACCCTGATCATTCACCTTATCGTCCTCGTGGTCGGAGTTGTCCGGCAAGACCGACCCGCCTTGCTGCCTTGGATCCCGGTGATGCAGCTTTATTACCCCCTGGCAACGATTTCGCTGGTCAAAGCCGTGGTCGAGTTCGTGATTTGCCCGTTCTTCTGGGACAAGACGAGCCACGGCGTGACCAAGCCCGATCTAGAAGTCAGTAAGACACGTCGCGCCCCGAATCAGACCTGAGCCTGGTTTCGTAAGCGGTCGAGATATGGGCCGTCAGAGCGGCCCGCGCCGCCGCGCTGTTCCGCCCCTCCAGCGCCGTTACGATGCAGTCATGCTCGGTCAGGGCATCGGACCCGCGCCCTTCGATGGCCAGCGATGTCGTCGCCAGCAACGCCATGGAACGGTGAACGAGATCCAGCTGCTGAACCAGGAACATGTTGTGGGATGCCAGGTGAAGCTGCTTGTGGAACCGCCTGTTCGACCGGCTGAGTGCTGCGGGGTCAGACAGCCTCTCCCGGTCATCCTCGACCATGCGGCGTAGGACCCTCAGTTCCTCGTCCGTGGCATGACGCGCGGCCAACTCGGCCGCCAGCCCCTCCAGTTCGGTCCGCACGACATAAAGCTCGGCCATCTGGTTATGGTCCAGCGACGCGACGATCAGGCTGCGTCCGTCCCGGGTCAGCAGCGACTGCGTTTCCAGCCGTTGAAGGGCCTCGCGGATCGGGGTGCGCGATACGCCGAACCGTTCCGCCAGTTCGTTTTCGACCAGCCGGTCGCCTGGCTTGTAGATACCTTCGTCGATCGCCTCGAGGATCAACCGATACGCATCTTTCTGTGGAAGTCTGGGGTCGCCCATGCCACCTCCCTTGGAGCCAGGGCGAACCATAGATCGGCCCTGCCCGGATCGCTAGAGGCGCGGGGATCCGCCAACCATGGCCTTTGTGTCGCAGAAGCGAAATGTCGGCTTTCATGTCCCGGTGGCCCGGCTACTTTGTCTGGTCATGACCGATACAGATATTTTCATTTCCGGGGCCGGGATCGCCGGTATGATCGGGGCCGCCCTTCTGGCCCGGCGCGGGTATCGCGTGACGGTGTGCGATCCGGCCACCCCGCCGGAAGAGATGACGTCGGAGGGGTCAGACCTACGATCCACCGCATATCTCGCGCCCTCGATCGCTGTTCTGGAAGAAGCGGGCCTGTGGGAAAAGCTGGTGCCGGACGCGACGCCTCTCGAAGCGCTCCGGGTTATGGATTCCGCCGGTTGGCCGCCGCGGCAGACCGCGACCCGCACGTTTCGCCCGGCCGATCTGGTGCTGGATGCGTTCGGGCGCAACGTGATGAACTGGCGCGCCCATCGCACACTGCTGGGCGCGCTGCGCGATGCCCCGAACGTGACGCTGATGCTGGGCGTCGGGTTCGCCGACCTTCTGGCGCGCGACGACCGGGCTTTCGTCACCCTGACGGACGGGACCCGCCTGACCGCCAAGCTGGTCATCGGCGCGGATGGGCGGACCTCCCCCGTGCGTGAGGCCTGCGGGATCGAGACGCGCATTCGGCGCTATGGCCAGAAGGCCGTCGCGTTCGCCTGCACCCATGACCTGCCGCACCAGGGAATCTCGACCGAGATCTACAATGCCGGCGGGGCGATGGTGACCGTTCCGCTGGCTGATCAGAACGGGAGCCCCGCCTCCTGCATAGTGTGGATGGACAACGGGGACGCCATCACCGCTTTGACCCGGATGGAGCCGGACGCCTTCAACGCCCGCCTGGCCGATCGCGCGATGCATGTACTGGGGCCGATGCGGAAGGCGACCCCGCTTCGGGTCTGGCCGATTGTGACCCAGACCGTCAATCAACTGATCGCCCGCCGCACCGCGCTGGTGGCCGAGGCGGCACATGTCATGCCGCCCATCGGGGCACAGGGATTGAACACGTCGATCGCGGACATGAAGACGCTTGCGGATCTTCTGGGCGAGGATCCCGGCGACCCCGACGGTTTGGCGCGCTATGCCAGCCTGCGCCATAGGGACTTGGCGATACGAACCGCGGCCATCGACGCCTATAACCGCCTGTGCCGATCTGGTTCAGGGCCGATCCAGGCCATCCGTGCCGCGGGTCTGCGTGGCGTCGCGGATATCGCCCCGCTGCGCCAGCGGATCATGAAGGCCGGGATGGGCGGCGCCTGACGATCAGATCGGACCGGGGCGACGCTCTTCGCTTAGCAGGACGTTCGCCTCGACATTGCCGACGCCCGGCAGGGTCATGATCCGGCGCCGCAGCACGCGTTCGAAATCCGCGATGTCACGGGCGACGACCCTCAGCCGATAATCGTAAAGGCCTAGCACATGCTCGACCGTCTGGACCTCGGGGATGGCGGTGATGGCGCGTTCGAAATCGCCCAGAGCCAGTCGCCCCTTCGCCGCAAGTTTGACGCCGAGGAACACGGTCACGCCGAAGCCCAGCGCATTTAAGTCGAACTCCAGACGTTGCCCGGCCAAGACGCCGGCCGCCTCCAACCTCTGCACGCGCCGCCATGCGACGGGCTGCGACAGACCCACGGCTTGGCCCAAGGCGGCGGAACTGAGCGTCGCATCCTGCTGCAACGCGCGCAGGATGGCGCGGTCGGCCTCATCCAGGGTCACAGGGGCAACCTTTCGTCGGTTTTCAACGTGGCCACCTGCATCAGCGCCTCGATATCGGCGATATGGGGCAAGGTCAGGATACGCTCACGATAGATGCGGTGATAGTCTGCCAGATCCCGCGCGATCACGGACAGGCGGATGTCGACCCGGCCGAGGAAGGTCTGTATTTCCACCACTTCCGGCACGGCACGCGCCTTTTCCATGAAGCTGTCGAAGGATCGCGGGTCTGTCTTGTCCAGCGTGAACCGAAGCGAGACGGCGATCTCGAACCCCAACGCGCGCCAGTCGATGCGCGCGTGTCGCCCTTTCAGCACACCGGACTGGCGCAGTTTCTCGAACCGCCGGGCGGCTAGCTGGGGCGACACCTGCGCCCGACCGGCCAAGGCCGACAGCGTCGCGGACGGATTTTTCTGAAGCTGGCGCAAAAGACGGCGGTCCGTATCGTCGAGCATGGAAATCACGTTATCCCCATATTTGCCGAATTGCTTACAGCACCCAATGCGATCAAACCAGTCGAAGTATGGGTTTCACCCGGCCAACGCCCCCCTATGCTGCGCCCATCGAACATTACGGAGGGGACGGATATGCGCGTCTACTACGATCAGGACTGCGACATTAACCTTATCAAGGACATGAAGGTGGCGATCCTTGGCTATGGCAGCCAAGGCCACGCCCACGCGCTGAACCTGCGCGACTCGGGCGCCAAGAACGTGGCCGTCGCGCTGCGCGAAGGGTCGCCCAGCCGCAAGAAGGCCGAAAGCGAAGGGCTTCAAGTCATGGGGATCGAGGAAGCCGCCGCGTGGTGCGACCTGATCATGTTCACCATGCCCGATGAGCTTCAGGCCGAGACATACAAGAAATACGTCCACGACAACCTGAAGGAAGGCGCGGCCATCGCGTTCGCCCACGGTCTGAACGTGCATTTCGGCCTGATCGAACCCAAGCCCGGCGTCGACGTCATCATGATGGCACCCAAGGGCCCCGGCCACACGGTCCGCGGCGAATACACCAAGGGCGGCGGCGTGCCCTGCCTCGTCGCGGTGGATCAGGACGCCAGCGGCAAGGCGATGGAAATCGGCCTGAGCTACTGCTCGGCCATCGGTGGCGGCCGGTCCGGCATCATCGAGACCAACTTCCGTCAGGAATGCGAAACCGACCTGTTCGGTGAACAGGCCGTGCTGTGCGGCGGCCTGGTCGAGCTGATCCGCATGGGCTTCGAGACGTTGGTCGAGGCCGGCTACGAGCCCGAGATGGCCTATTTCGAATGCTTGCACGAGGTGAAGCTGATCGTGGACCTGATCTACGAAGGCGGCATCGCGAACATGAACTACTCGATCTCGAACACGGCCGAGTATGGCGAATACGTCTCGGGGCCGCGCATCCTGCCCTATGACGAGACCAAGAAGCGCATGAAAGAGGTTCTGTCGGATATCCAGACCGGCAAGTTCGTCCGCGACTTCATGCAGGAAAACGCAGTCGGCCAGCCGATGTTCAAGGCGACCCGCCGCCTCAACGACGAACACCAGATCGAACAGGTCGGCGAGAAGCTGCGCGGCATGATGCCCTGGATCAGCGCCGGCCGCATGGTCGACAAGGACAAGAACTGAGGCAACCTGCCTGAGGGCGGAGCCACACCACCAGCGCGCGGGCAGGGACACCTTTCCCGCGCGTCTTTCATGTCGCGGCATCACGGGGTTTCCCCCGCCCCGCGCCGGGCATAGGAAAGCGCCATGACCGCGCGCCCCACCCTCGAAAACTGGCTGTCCATCCTGTTTCTCGGCCTGATCTGGGGCGGGACGTTCATGGTCGTCGCGGTCGCGCTTCGCGGCTATGGGCCGGTCACCGTGGCCTGCGCGCGCACGACGCTGGGGGCGGTGGCCCTTCTGACCCTGATGCGCGCCCTTGGGCGGTCCTTCCCCAAGGATGTGGCGACCTGGGCCTACGCGGTGCCCATTGGACTGTTGACCACTGCCCTGCCCTTCTTCCTGCTCAGTTGGGGCCAGCAGCACGTGCCCTCGGCCTTCGCGGGCCTGTCGATGGCGGCGCTGCCCCTGTTCGTGCTGCCACTGGCCCATTTCTTCTCGGACGAGCCGATGTCGCTCAGGCGGGCGGCGGGCGTGACGCTCGGGTTTTCCGGCGCCGCCCTTCTTCTGGGGCCGGGCGTGACCGCATTGGGAACCGACACGGCCAGCGCACTGGGACAGATCGCATGCCTTTCGGCCGCGGTCTCCTACGCGGTGGGGTCCATCCTGACACGGCGCTGCCCCCCGCTTGATGCAATCACGCTTACGGCCGTCACCTTGACCGTGGGCGCGGCCGTCCTGATCCCTGCCATGCTGCTTTTCGAGGGGGTGCCGCGCTTGTCGTCCAGCCTGTCGGATCCCGCGATCATCCTGTTGGGGCTGATCCCCACGGCGCTGGCGGCGCTGATCCGCGTGCGGGTCGTGCAGACGGCCGGGTCGGTCTTCATGACGCTGGTCAACTACCAGGTGCCGGTCTGGTCGATGGTTCTGGGCGCCGCCATTCTGGGCGAAGTGCTACCGATCCGGTTCTTCGCCGCCCTGGCCCTGATCCTGACGGGGCTGGCGGTCAGCCAGTGGGGCGCGCTGGGACGGCTGGTCCGGGGGCGGGCCGCGTGAAGACGAAGCGGCGGTCCAGCCGGTACTTGATCCAGTAGCCCAGGGCGAGGCCCAGAACGGCGCCAAGCTCTCTCATCGGGTCGGTCCGAAAGGTCAGCCAGAACGCCGTTTCGAATCCCCAGAAGATCAGCGTCGTCACGACGCCCATCAGTGAATAAAGGCCGAACCGCCGGGAATGGGCTGACAGCCCCGTGCTGCGGTCCCCGAAAATCCACCTCTTGTCCAGAACGTACTTCAGCACAAGGCCCGCGGCGGTCCCGGCGATCATCGCGGGCAGGAACGACTCCGCACCGCCCAGAAGCACGGCGCGTTGCACGCCCAGATTGGCCAACGTCGCCAGCGCCGCGAACAGCGCATAGCGCACGGCAAGCCGCATCAGGCGGCGACGCGGGCGATCCGGTCGGCGATGCCGTCCACCACTTCGGTCAGAAGCGCCTCGTCCTCGCATTCGGCCATGACGCGGATCAGGGGTTCGGTCCCGGACTTGCGGATAAGCACCCGGCCCGTTCCGCCCAGACGCTTCTCGGCCGCCTCGATCTCGGCCTTGACGGTCTCGTCCTCCAGCGGGGCCTTGCCCTTCGCATAGGTGACGTTCTTCAAAAGCTGCGGCACCGGGGCGAACTGCGCGGCAAGCTCGGACGCGGTCCGGCCGGTCTCCACCATGGCGGTCAGGAACTGCAAGCCCGCCAGAAGGCCGTCGCCGGTGGTCGCATGGTCGGTCATGACAATATGGCCCGATTGTTCGCCGCCAAGGTTGAAGCCCCCGGCGCGCATCGCCTCGACCACGTAGCGGTCGCCGACCTGCGTGCGGTGCAGGGACATGCCCCGGCTGCCCAGATAGCGTTCCAGCCCGAGGTTCGACATCACGGTCGCGACCAGCGTGCGCTGCGACAGCCGGTTCATCGCGCACCAGCGATCCGCGAATAGCGCCATCAGCTGATCGCCGTCCGCCCGCTCGCCGTTCTCGTCGATGATGAGGACGCGGTCGGCATCCCCGTCGAGGCAGATCCCCAGATCGGCGCGACGCTCGCGCACCATGCGCTGCGCCGCCTCGGGACGGGTCGAACCGCAGTTGAGGTTGATGTTCAGTCCGTCGGGCGCGGTTCCCATCTCGATCACTTCGGCGCCAAGCTCCCACAGGACCTCAGGCGCAACGCGGTAGGCCGCGCCGTTGGCGCAATCGACCACGACACGCACCCCTTCGAGGTTCTGCCCCGGCGGCAGTGTGGCCTTCAGCCGTTCGGCATAGCGCGAGCGGCCGTCATCGATCCGGCGCGCCCGGCCGATATTGGCGGGACGGGCCGCATCGACGCCGTTCTCCACCAGCTTCTCGATCTCGATCTCGGCAGCGTCGGACAGCTTGAAGCCGTCGGGGCCAAAGAACTTGATCCCGTTATCCTCGTGCGCGTTGTGACTGGCCGAGATCATCACGCCCGCATCCGCCCGCATGGACGGCGTCAGACACCCAACCGCAGGCGTGGGCACCGGCCCCAAAAGCAGGACGTTCATTCCGACGCTGGTGAACCCGGCGGTCAGCGCGTTCTCGAACATATACCCCGAAAGGCGTGTGTCTTTGCCAATGACGATCCGGTGCGCCCCTGCCCCTTCGCGACGGAAATACCGCCCGGCGGCAGCGCCCAGTTTCATCGCCATCTCGGCGGTCATCGGGTGGGTATTGGCCGTGCCGCGCACGCCGTCGGTACCGAAAAGCTTGCGGGTCATGGGACCTCTCCTATCGTGGCGGCACGCCAAAGGTCGACGGCCTGCCGGGTCTGCGCCATGTCGTGAACTCGCACGATCTGTGCGCCCTGCGCAATCGCGGCAAGCGCGACCGCCAGGGAACCGGGCAGTCTTTCGCTTGTCCGGGGCGCACGGCCGAGGGTTCCGATGAACTTCTTGCGCGAGGCCCCTACCAGCACAGGACAACCCAGCGCGTGGAAGACCGAAAGATTGGCCAGAAGCGCCAGATTGTGCTGCAGCGTCTTGCCGAACCCGATGCCCGGATCGACCACGATGCGAGCACGGGGTATGCCCCTGGCCTCGGCCACGTCGATGCGCGCGGCAAGGTGGTCGTATACATCGGCGACCACGTCGTCATAGTGCGGCGCGTCCTGCATCGTCTGCGGATCGCCCTGCGCATGCATCAGGCAGACGGGCAGACCGCTGGCCGCGGCGGTGTCGGCCATGTCGGGATCGAAGGTCAAGGCCGACACGTCGTTCAGCATGTCCGCCCCGGCATAGATCGCGGCCTCGGCCACCTTCGCCTTGCGGGTGTCGATCGAGATCGCGCCGTCGAAATCGACGCGCAGCGCACGGATCAGGGGCGCCGTACGAGCAATCTCGTCGGAAAGAGGCACTTCCGTGGCCCCGGGTCGGGTGCTTTCGCCGCCGATATCGACGATGTCCGCCCCGTCCGCGGCCAGTTTGCGCGCCGCCACGATGGCCTGGTTCCGGGTCTCGAACTGCCCCCCGTCCGAGAAGCTGTCCGGCGTGGCATTCAGGATCGCCATGATCCGCGGGCGGTCGAAGCTAAGATGTCCCAGGGCCGGGCGGTTGGCCGTCAGGCGGAGGCGCACGTCTTCGGGCAGCGCATTGGCCGGGACAACCTGCCCTTCAGCACCGGCCTCGCGTCGCTCGACATGGGTGAACCACGTCCAGCCACCGCCCAGGGTCAGCGCATCGTTGGGCCGGGACGGGCCAGTCTGAAGAAGCGGGCGCCAATACGTCAAAGCGCCCATCTCTCTGTCGGGATCGAAGCGTCCGGCGTGTCGGCATCGACGACCACCATACGGGCGGCGCGCATCTGCTCGGCGAACCATGCCGCCAGCCGGACCGTATCGCGCGGCTGGGCAGAAGGCGGCTCGACTGCGTCCAGCACCAGTTTCGAAGGAGCCCAGACCGTCGTGCGGCCGTTCTTCATGGCCCAATCCAGTTCGGTCCGGGTTTCGACCACGACGCAGCGGGCATCGCGTGCCGCCAGACGCCAGCAATTCTGTTCGATCGCCAAAAGGTCGATCCGGCGCTGGACCATGGCATGCCCCGTTTGCGGCGCGGCATTCGGCGCAGGACCGACGCAAAGGATCACGCGGCCAAGCGCCTCGATCCGGTCCAGAATGCCCGGAAGGTCCAGCGCGTCGATTGCGGCGTTCGACAGGAAAGCGATGACCGGATGCGGCGCGGTGTCGTCGCCGACCTCCCGCACGGGGCCTGTGGCCGACCGAACGATCTCCACGCCCAATGCGCCGGGTCCGAGGTCAAGCTTTTCGATCCGGACGAAGCAGCGCAGGGCCAGGGGCCGGGCCAGCAGCCGCTGGGCCACACGCTCGGCCAGGGTTTCCAGAAGGTTCAGCCGCTCCTCGGCGAGGCTTGCGGCGATCGACTCGGTGATCGTGTCGTAGGAGAGGACGGCGTCCACGTCGTCGGTCTGGCCCGCATTCGAGGGGCGCACCTCGACCACGACGTTGAACAGAACCCGCTGCGTGCGGCCCCGCTCCTGCTGGAAGGCACCGATCTCGACTTCGACCACGTGGTCGCGCAGACTGATCCGGTCCGGAAACCCCGCGGGCGGGTAGGCCGCCGCGCGGGCTTCGGGATGCTCGAAAGCCAGTTTCGTCTCGTCACCCATGGCGCCCCTGCCGTGCTACGGTTTCGGTGTTACGACACGGGGGCCGATGACGAAAGGGTCAGCCGTAATTGTAGAAGTGATGGGCGCCGATGGTGGTCGTGCGGGCGAAGACCCGGCTCCACGACGGATTGACGGCCTTGGTGTGATAGAACAGGGCGCCTTCGGTCAGGTCACGCGGCCCCTCGTCGATCATCAGGCGGGCGATCTTCTTCATGCGTTCATGCGCGCCCGTCTCGCGGATCCGGTCGGGGATGCCGTCGCAGGTATAGCTGAACTGGCAAGCGTATTTCTTTCCGGTCCCCTGGTTCACGACCTTGCATATGCTCGACGGGAACCGATCCGAATCCACCCGGTTCAGGATGACCTCGGCCACCGCGAACACGCCTTCGGCCGACTCGCCGCGGGCTTCGAAGTAAAGTGCCTCGACCAGGCACTCGAACTGCGCGTCGCCCGAAGCGGCTGGCAGGGTGTCCACGAAGTCGTAGGTATGGTCGATCTTGAAAACCGCCGCGCGGGTCTTCGAACCGAACACGCGGTTCAGGCCGGCCCCACGCTGGGGGCGGACCTCAGGGGCCGACGTACCCAGAAGGCCCTGCAACCGCGTGCCCAAGGTCGGTTCGACGGCCAAGCCACCGGACAAATCCATGGTCGGCGACGATTTCGTGCTGAACCGAATCTCGGCTTGGGCGTTGCCTGTCGAGATCACAGAAAGCGCCATGAGCAGGCCAAGTATCATCGTAGCGCGCCGAAAGACGCGCAGTGCGAAGGTATCGCTCTGCATCGGTATCCCCGTATCCCAGAATGTTCGTTGCGGGGGCGTCAACTCAGCCGCATGTCCCAGCGACCCGCCCCCCGAAGCAAGCGGGGCCCGTTTACGAAACGATACGCGGGTCGCCAACCATGACGCTAAAACTTGCGCAACTTCCCGCCGACTTATGTAAAGTCGCGGAACCTACCGGTCCGGCGGGGCAGTCATTGTGCGTCCCCGTTCACGGATCGCAATATGTGCTGCGGCCATCCTCGCGACAGGAACACGGAACGGCGAGCAACTGACATAATCGAATCCCGCCGCGCGGACGAACGCGATCGAGTCGGGATCGCCGCCGTGTTCCCCGCAAATCGACAGAATCACATCCGGTCGCCCGCGGCGTCCGCGCTCGGCCCCGATGGTCAGAAGTTCGCCCACGCCATCCTGATCGAGTTGCAGGAAAGGATCGTCGGGGAAGACTTTTTCGCGGACATAGGCCGACATGAACCGGCTGGCGTCGTCGCGCGACAGGCCATAGGTCATCTGCGTCAGATCGTTCGTCCCGAAACTCAGGAACGTTGCGTATTCTGCGATCTCGTCCGCCCTCAGCGCAGCGCGCGGCGTTTCGACCATGACGCCCAGGTTATAGTCGAACTCGACCCCGCTTTCGGTACGGACCTGTGCCGCGACGGCATCGATGCGCGACTTGACCAGTTCCACCTCGCGCCGGGCCGAGACGAGTGGGATCATCACCTCGGGCGTGACGCGCGGCGTTGTCGCGACAGCGGCCTCGAAAATCGCGCGCGCCTGCATTTCGTAGATCTCGGGGAAGGCGATCCCCAGACGGACGCCCCGCATTCCGAGCATCGGGTTGAATTCCGCCAATGCCCGGATCCGCGTCTGCACAGCCTCGAGCGGCAGGTCGAGGCTGGCGGCAAGGTCGAGCATCCCGCGTCGGTCCGAGGGAAGGAATTCGTGCAACGGCGGGTCCAGAAGCCGGATCGTGACGGGTCGCCCCGCCATGATGTGGAACAGTTCGGTGAAATCAGCGCGCTGGACGGGCAGAAGCTGATCCAGCGCCGCGGCGCGGTCGGTCCGGGATTCGGCAAAGATCATTTCGCGCATGACCGTCAAACGACCGTCGTCGAAGAACATGTGCTCGGTTCGGCACAGGCCGATGCCTTCCGCATCGAACCGCGCGGCCACGCGGGCTTCGGCAGGGGTGTCACAATTCGCGCGCACGCCGATGTCGCGGCGTTCGTCCGCCCATTGAAGAATGATGCGGAATGCATCGTCGAGCGCAGGCTCCAACAAGGGCGCAGCGCCCTGGATGATCTGCCCCGCCGCCCCGTCCAACGTGATGACATCCCCCTCGCGGTAGGTGCTGCCATCGGGGGCACGGAAACGCCGGTTGCGTTCGTCGATGGCAATGTCGGAGGCCCCGACGACGCAGGGCAGTCCAAGTCCACGCGCGATGACCGCGGCGTGGCTGGTCGGCCCGCCGCGCTCGCACAGGATGCCGCGCGCGGCATGCATCCCTAGGACGTCATCGGGCGTCGTCTCGCGCCGGACGAGGATCACGTCCTCCTCCCGGGCCAGCGCCGCCTGCGCGGCTTCCGCGGTAAAGACCAGCCGACCAGTCGCCGCACCGGGCGCCGCAGGGATGCCGGTGGCGATCAGCGACAGCGTCGCCTCGGGGTCGACTTGGTGGTGCAGCACGTCCAAAAGCGCACGGGGCGCAATTCGCAGCACAGCCTCGCCCTCGGGGATGATGCCGTCGGTGGCCAGATCCACCGCGATCCGCAACGCCGCACGCGAACTGCGCTTGACTCGGATAGCATCCAGGATGTGTAGCGCACCGTGGTGGATCGTGAACTCGATCTGCATCTCTTCGCGCAGCCGCGTCCGGCACAGGCCACCATAGGTTTGAAGATGCTCGTAAATCTCGGGCGCATGATCCTGTAGCGACGTCCCCCTGGGATCGGAGGTGAGGTAAAGCGCCCCTGCCCCCTTCACCAGTGCCTCGCGTCCTTGGCTTTGCCGCATGTATCGCCCGGTGATCTGTGGCCCGCCGGTCTTCGAAGACACGAACTGGATCACGCCCGATCCGCTTTCGCCCTGCGCCGGATTGCCCACGCCCAGAACCATGCGCTGCACGACCAGCCCCAGCCCCGCATCCGCGGGCGCCCCGCGCGCCTGGCGCAGAATCCGGGCCGTCGTGCCGTCCCAGGCGCGGGCCATGGCCGAAAGGACGGCATGAAGCTGCGCGGCGGGGTCCTGCGGGAAGGGCTCGTCCATCTCCTCTTCATAGGCGGCGAGCATGGCGTCGATGTCCTGCCCGTCGAAGAGGTCGGGGTTCAGCCGTGCGATCTGCGTCGCGAAGGACTGTATGAACCTGGAATACAGCGCGTCGGCCGCCTGCGGACCCAGCCGATGAGACAGCGCAGAATGCTGCGCGCGGGTCATGCCGATGTTCAGGACCGAGGGCGGGCCGCCCCAGTCTGCCGTGGTCGAGGAAGGACGAACCGAAACCAGCGCCCCGCCGCCGAACATGTCGATCAGGGCGGCCGTGTCGATCCGTGTCCCTTGCGCGATTCCGGCCACCGTTGCGAAATCGATGGCGAAGGTATCGGGGACGGGAAGGCCCAGCCGGATCAACCGTTGCAGGCACTTGGCCCGCCCCCCGTTGGCGGCGGATCTGATGTTCGCGGTGGGCGTGATATAGGTCACGCCGGGGATGTCCGGCTGTTGCTGCACTGCGGCGCTCCTTGTCCGCGCGAGCATAGGCAGTGGGTCGCGCGGGGCAAGTGTGCCGTTATGTCAGCCCTCGATCCGCGTCAGGTCCGCGACCCCGAGGCAGAGATCGCGGATCCGGCTGAGCAGGTTCAGCCGATTGCGCCGCAGGATCTGGTTGTCGGCGTTGATCTGCACGGACTCGAAGAACGCGTCGATGGGCGTACGCAGAAGGGCCAGCGTGGTCATGGCGGTGGTAAAGTCCTCTTCGGCCATGGCTTTCTGGATCACCGGCTCCTGCGCGTCGAGCGCGGCGAACAGCGCGCGTTCCTCGTCCGTATGGGCGTGCTTGGCGTCGGCCCCGAACGAGTATTCGACGCCGTCCTTCTGCTCGGCCTGCGCCAGGATGTTATTGGCGCGCTTGAACCCCTGCACGAGATTGGTGCCATCGTCGGTCTTCAGGAACGCCGCCAGCGCCCGGGTGCGCTTGACCAGCAGCGTCAGGTCGTCGGCGTTCGGCATGGCGAGACAGGCGTCGATGACGTCATGCGGGATGCCCTCGTCGCGAAGATGGACCTTCAGGCGGTCGTGGAAGAAGGCGAGGAGGTCTGGATAAAGTTGAACTGCCTCGTCAACCCAATCCGCGGACGCCAAATCCCCATGGAGATGGCCAGAAAATTGCGTACCGTATTCCTTTGCCGCCGCAATAGCGTCACTTATCGCGCCAAGTACATTCTCGCGCTCTCTTACGACGAGATCTGTCCTCATTTCGACAAGGGACGGGTTGGTCGCATTGAAAAGCCTTAACCGCAGCTCATTCACCAACAACAACCGGATCACCCCCAAAGCCGCCCGGCGCAGCGCAAAGGGGTCTTTCGACCCTGTGGGCTTCTCGTCAATCGCCCAGAAGCCAATCAGCTTGTCCAGTTTCTCAGCCAGCGACACCGTTACGGAAACCGGCGCGGTCGGCACCATGTCGGATGGCCCCAACGGCGCGTAATGCTCGGCCACGGCATCAGCCACGGTATCCGGGAAACCAGCACTTTTCGCGTAATAGCGGCCCATGATCCCCTGCAATTCGGGGAATTCGTAGACCATTTCGGATGTCAGGTCGGCTTTGGCCAGCCGCGCGGCCTGCTCGGCCTGATCGGCATCCGCGCCGACCACGGGGGCCAGTTCGCGGGCCAGCGCCGCGATGCGTTCGACCCGGTCGGCCTCGGACCCCAGCTTGGCGTGGAAGGTCACCGACTTCAGGTTCTCGATCCAAGCACCCATGCCGTCCTTCGCCACGGCCAGGTCGTTCTGCCAGAAGAACGCCGCGTCGGCCAAACGAGCGGCCAACACGCGCTGGTTGCCGTTCAGGATCGTCGCCCCGTCATCCGCCGTCTCGCGATTGGCCACGGTGACGAAGCGCACGATCCGCCCCGTCTCGGGATCGCGGACCGAGAAAAACTTTTGGTGCTCGCGCATAGAGGTCTGAAGCACCTCGGGCGGCAGGTCGAGGAATTGCGCGTCGATCCGGCCCATCAGCGTCACGGGCCATTCGACCAACCCTGCAACCTCCGACAACAGCCCCGCATCCTCGACGATCTCCAACCCCGCGGCGAAACACAAGTTGGCGGCATCGGCGCGGATCGTCTCGGCCCGCTCGACGGGATCAAGCATCACGAAGGCGCGTTTCAGCTTGTGCTGGTAATCCTCGAACCCGGTCACGCGGATCTCGCCCGGGGCCATGAACCGGTGGCCTTCGGTCACGTCGCCCGCGCGCAGTCCGTCAACCTCGAACGGTACGACCTCGTGCCCCTCGGGGCCGGTCAGGATACAGACGATCCGGTGCAACGGCCGCACCCAGCGCAAGGACCCTTCGCCCCAGCGCATGGACTTGGGCCAGGGGAAATTGCGGATCGTCCGCTCCAGCACCTCGGCCACGATATCGGGCGCGGCGCGGCCCTTCCGCTGGATGCGGGCGTAGTAGACCTGCCCCTTCTTCTCGTCGCGGACATCCAGGTCCCCGCGCGCGACCCCGGCCCCGCGCAGGAACCCCTCGATCGCCTTGTCGGGCGCGCCGACCTTGGGACCCTTGCGCTCTTCCACGGTGTCGGGAGAGCGGTCGGTCAGCCCCTCAAGCGCCAGTGTCATGCGGCGCGGCGTGACCATGGTACCGGCATGGGCATAGGTCAGCCCGGCCTCGACAAGGCCGTCGGTCATCAGGCGCTTCAGATCCTCGGCCGCGCGGGCCTGCATCCGGGCGGGGATTTCTTCCGAGAAGAGTTCGATCAGAAGGTCGGACATCATTGATCCTCGCGCGGCGGGCAATCCTCGCCGATCTGGGTGCCGTCATAGGCGACTTCGCCGCAATTGTTCAGCTGGTGCCAGACATAGCCGCGGCCATCGTCGGTGATCGCGACGATCCGGTCGGCGCCATAGGCGATGTTCTCGGTCCCCAGGAAAGCGCGGGCCGTCCCGGCCTCCAGCGCCTCGCCGATGGCGTCGGCGTCAAAGCAGTCGAACCAGAACGGTGCGGTCAGGGGGGTCGCGTCTTCGTAGGGGACCGCGTCGATATCCGGCGTCAGGTCGGTGTTGAAACAGGCCCGGAATCGGATCGGGGACGAGTTGGCGTCGATCGCCTCGATATTCGTGGCAGATGCACGAATTGTGCTATTTTCAGCCTGAATCTCGAAGCCTTCGGGGCTGACGCGGTCATAATAGTGAAAGACCTGCAGATACCAGACTCCGACCGCCGTCAGCAGACCGACGAGCGCGATGACGATGACGAGGATGCGGCCCATCATGCCGGTTCGGCCCACCCGCCCGCTTCAGTCATCAGGAACGCATCGGCACATTGCTTTGCCAGCGCCCGCACACGGCCGATATAGGCCTGCCGTTCGGTGACCGAGATCACGCCCCGCGCATCCAGCAGGTTGAACACGTGGCTGGCCTTGATGCACTGGTCATAGGCGGGCAGCGCCATGACGATGCGCCGTCCCGTGCGCGGATCGAGGGCCGGCTGATCCAGAAGCGCGGCGCATTCGGCCTCGGCCTCCTCGAAATGACGCAGAAGGACGTTGGTGTCCGCAGTGTCGAAGTTGAAGCGGGCGTATTGTGCCTCGGCCTCGCGGAAGATGTCGCCATAGGTCAGCGATTGCGGATGGCCCGGCTTGTTGAAGGGCATGTCCATCACGTGGTCGACCCCGAGGACATACATGGCCAGCCGTTCCAGCCCGTAAGTCAGCTCGCCCGAGACGGGGTGGCAGTCGTGGCCGCCGACCTGCTGGAAATAGGTGAACTGGCTGACCTCCATGCCGTCGCACCAGACCTCCCACCCCAAGCCCCAGGCGCCCAGGGTCGGGCTTTCCCAGTCATCCTCGACGAAGCGGATGTCGTGCAGGTCGGTGTCGATCCCGATGGCCCGAAGACTGCCCAGATACAGGGCCTGAAGGTCCGGCGGGCTGGGTTTGATGATGACCTGGTACTGGTAGTAATGCTGCAGCCGGTTCGGGCTGTCGCCATAGCGCCCGTCCGTCGGCCGACGCGAGGGCTGCACATAGGCCGCCGCCCATGCCTTGGGGCCGAGCGAACGCATCGTGGTCGCAGGATGGAAGGTGCCCGCGCCAACCTCCATGTCGTAGGGTTGCAGCACGGCGCAGCCGGTCGCACCCCAGTAGTCCTGAAGTGCAAGGATGACGTCCTGAAAGCAGGTCGGCTTGGCCATGAGGATCCCCCGGGAAAGGCGCGGCCTGAATAGGCAGAAGGGCAACAAGGGTCAATCACGCCTCATTGTGATCGCCCGCTTTCTTGACGGGGTCGCCCTGTTCGGCCCTTCTGGCGCGCGATGGGTCGCCCGAGGCGGCCGGCAAGGTTGGATTTTACGGGTTCAGAATGATTTTCAAGTCAAGAAAGGCGCTGGCGCTTCTGCTGGCAACGACGGCGACCCCCGCGGTTGCGCAGCAGGTCTGGCTCCAGGTCGAGGCGCAGGGAACCCGCGAGAGGGCGATCGACACGGCACAGGATTATGCGGCCCAGATCGAGGACGTCCACACGCTGGAAATCGTCGGGTCGAGCTATTATGCCATCGCCCTTGGCCCCTTCACCGAGAATGAAGCCGCCGCGCGCCGGCGCGAACTTAGGGCGCGCGGCCTGATCCCCGGGGACAGCTACACCGCCGAGTCCGAAGCTTATGGCGCGGTCGTGTGGCCGGTCGAAGCCGACGCCGCGACGATCCTCGCGCAGAACGAGAGTGAGACCCAGACCGACGCGCAGGCCGTATCCGAGTCCGAACCCGCGCCCGAGCCGGACGAAACCCCCGCCGAGGCACGCCGCAGCGAGCAGGCGCTGACCCGCGAAGACCGGGAAGAGATCCAGATCGCCCTGCGCTGGAAGGGCTATTACGACGCTGCCATCGACGCTGCCTTTGGGCGCGGCACCCGGGCCTCGATGGCCGCATGGCAGGCCGAAAAGGGGTATGACGAGACCGGCGTCCTGACCACGCGGCAGCGCGCCGAGCTTCTGCGCGAATACAACGCCGTGCTCGAAGGGCTGGGGTTGGAGCCTGTAACCGACACCCGCGCCGGGATCACGGTAGTCGTGCCGAGCGACTTGGTGGCATTCGATCGCTATGATCCGCCCTTCGCCCATTACGAAGGCGTCGACGGGGCCGAGGTCGAGGCGAAGGTCCTGCTGATCTCGCAAGAGGGGGAAAGGGCCGACCTCTACGGTCTTTACGACATAATGCAGACGCTCGAAATCGTGCCCCGTGAGGGGGAGCGTGAGCGGCGCGAAAGTGGCTTTACCCTGATCGGGCGCGGCGACGGCATCGTCAGTCAGACCGAAGCACGGCTGGAAGACGGGCAGATCAAGGGCTTCACGTTGATCTGGCCCGCGAATGACGAAGACCGCCGCACGCGCGTCATCGACGAGATGATCGACAGTTTCGAGACCACCACGAGCGCCGTTCTGCCCGACGTGATCGGCGAGCCGACCGAGGATCAAAGCGTCGATCTTCTGGCAGGTCTGCGCATCCGCACCCCCGCGGTCGTCCGATCGGGCTTCTACGTGTCGCGGCGGGGCGAGGTCCTGACCACCGCCGACGCCGTGGACCAGTGCGAGCGGATCACACTGGACGACGATATCGAGGCGACAGTGGATTCCGTGGACGCGGATGCCGGCCTTGCCCTTCTTACCCCGGCACAGGCTCTGGCCCCGCGCCAGCACGCGACGTTCCTTGATGGTGTGCCCCGCCTCAACACCGAGGTGATCCTGTCGGGCTATTCTTTCGATGGCCAGCTCGGTGCGCCGTCGCTGACCTACGGGACGCTGGTGGCGATGACGGGCCTCGACGGGGACGAGGATTTGCGCCGCTATGACCTGTCGTCGAGGTCGGGCGACGCCGGAGGACCTGTCTTCGACCGAGGCGGAAGCGTTCTGGGCATGCTGCGCTCTGCGCCGGAGACCGGGCGCAACCTCCCGGACGGGGTCTCTTTCGCCACCGACGTGGACGCGATCCGGGACTTCCTGACCGGTGCTGGCGTGATGGCCGAAACCGGGTCCGCCGGCGCGGACCTGCCGCGCGGTCAGATGGAACGCCGCGCCACGGACATGACGGTTCTGGTCGGCTGCTGGAAATGAACGAAGGTGGCCTGCGTCAGCGCCCGCCATCGCCCTCGAACAGGGACGTCATCATCGGACTGTCGGGATCCTTGAGCCCTTCGATCACGTCGAAATGGTGCCGCCCTGCATCCACCACCAGCGGTGCGTCCCATTCCTCGGACAGCCAGCGCGCCTGATCGAGGAAGGCGGGAAGCTCGGCCCCGCCGACCCAGACGGTGACGGGCACGTCATGCACCCGCTTGCACAGGATCGGGCTTTCCAACGATGCTTCTTCGGGCGTAAGTTGCAAATCCTCGTTCATCGACAGGTCAAGCAACGGCCGCAGGTCGGACACGGGCGAGATCGACAGGACATGCGCCAGCCGTTCTGTCACGGACTCGGTCAGCATCGGGTCGGCGCAGAGCATGCGCGCCACCAGGTGTCCGCCCGCGGAATGACCCGCCAGCCGGATCGGCCCCTCGGGCACCTGTTCGGCCAGCATCGTCACCGCCTGCGCAATCTGTAACGTGATGCGCGAAATGCGGGCCTCGGGCGCCAGGGTATAGGACGGCATGGCAACGGCATCCCCCCGTGCCAGCGCGCCGGCGGCGAAATGGGACCAGTCATGGCGATGACGCGACCGCCAATAGCCGCCGTGGACGAACACCGTCAGCCCCTTGGGCGGCGCCTCGGGCAAGAACAGGTCCAGCTTCTCGCGCGCGGTGGCCCCATAGGGCAGGCCAAGCTGAGCACGTGCTCCCATGCCGTCGCGGAACGCCTTGGCGTCGGCGGTCCAGCCCGCGCTCAGGTCAGTGACGCCCGGGACGGCAGCGCTGTTGTCGTAATCGGCATCCGTGACCATTCCGCCATTCCCCTTCGGTGCATTCACCATTCTGTGTAGGCCGCTATGGCCGGTCCCACAATCTGCGATCTGCCGCCTATCGAAGCGGATGGCCCCCGCACTAGGTCCGTGACCAGACCAAGATCAGAGGCGAAGATGACCCAGACGAACCTGAAAACCCTTCTCTCGGACCCCGAGCTGCTGAACCCGCGTGCCTATATCGGCGGGGACTGGGCCGATGCGTCGGGCGGCGGAACGTTCGAGGTGAAAAACCCCGCCCGTGGTGACGTGATCGCGACGGTGGCCGATCTGGGGCGGGATGACGTGGCCCGGGGGATCGACGCTGCGTATGAGGCGCAGAAGAGCTGGGCGAAGCGCACGGCGGAGGATCGGGGCGCCGTACTTATGAAATGGCACGACCTGATGGTCGAGCATGCCGACGACCTTGCTACCATCCTGACCGCCGAACAGGGTAAGCCAAAGGCCGAAGCCAAGGGCGAAATCATGTATGGCGCCGGGTTCATAAAGTGGTTCGCGGAAGAAGCGCGACGCGTCTATGGCGAGATCATCCCCGGCCATGCCCCCGACAAGCGGATCCACGTCATCCGTCAGCCCGTGGGCGTCGCGGCGGCAATCACGCCCTGGAACTTCCCCAACGCGATGATAACCCGCAAGGCCGGACCCGCCTTGGCAGCAGGCTGCGCTTTCGTCGTGCGCCCGCCTTCGCTAACACCGCTGTCGGCACTGGCGTTGGGCGTGCTGGCCGATCGGGCGGGGATGCCGAAGGGCATTCTGTCGATCCTGCCCTCGACCGACTCGAGCGGCATCGGCAAGGAGTTCTGCGAGAACGAGAAGGTGCGCAAGCTGACCTTCACAGGCTCGACCGAGGTGGGGCGCATTCTGCTGCGCCAGTCTGCGGACCAAGTCATGAAGACGTCGATGGAGCTGGGCGGCAATGCCCCTTTCCTGGTCTTCGACGACGCCGATCTGGACAAGGCGGTCGAGGGTGCCATCGCCTGCAAATTCCGCAACGCCGGTCAGACCTGCGTCTGCGCGAACCGTATCTATGTCCAGTCAGGCGTCTACGACGAATTCGCGCGGAAACTGAAGGATCGCGTCGCGCAGATGAGCGTCGGCGACGCGCTGGAGGGTGACGTCGATCTCGGCCCGCTGATCGACCAGGACGCGGTCGAGAAGGTCGAGGCGCATATCGCCGACGCGACCGCGAAGGGGGCCGACATCATCTATGGCGGGAGCCGGCACGAGAAGGGCGGAACGTTCTTCCAGCCGACGGTCCTGACCGGCGCCACGCAGGACATGGCCTTCGCGACCGAGGAAACCTTCGGCCCCCTTGCCCCCCTGTTCCGGTTCGAGACCGAGGACGAGGGAATACAACTCGCGAACGATACCATCTTCGGGCTGGCCTCGTACTTTTACGCAAAAGACTACAGCCGGATCACGCGGGTTTCTGAAGCGCTGGAATACGGGATAGTCGGGGTGAATACCGGACTGATCTCGACCCCGGTGGCGCCTTTCGGCGGCGTAAAGCAATCGGGACTGGGTCGCGAGGGCTCGTCGCATGGCATAGACGAGTATCTGGAGATGAAATACATCTGCCTAAACGTCTGAGGGGGCGTCGCCCCCGCCTGGCGATGCCAGCCCCCCGTGGGTATTTCGACAAGGGCGAAGGGATGGCCGCTTCGGGCAGACCCTTCATCTGCGTGGCGGACGGATGTCGCGGCTCATCCGGTCGTCGGGACATGAAAAAAGGCCGCGCATCGTGGCGCGGCCTTCGTCGGTTCAGATCTGCGATTATTCGGCAGCGATCTGATGATCGACCGTGCCCGCGTCCTTCTGGATCGCGATGCGACGCGGCTTCAGCGCCTCGGGCACTTCGCGCTTCAGCTCAATGACCAGCATGCCGTTGGCGTGGCGCGCGCCTTCGACACGGACATGGTCGGCAAGGTGGAAGCGACGCTCGAAAGCGCGGGTGGCGATCCCGCGGTGCAGATAGGTGCGGTTCTGGTCGTCATCCGATTTACGGGCCGAGACGATCAATGCATTCTCGCGCTGTTCGACGGTCAGGTCCTCCTCGGAGAAGCCCGCGACCGCAATCTCGATGGCCCAGGCGTCGTCGCCGGTCTTTTCGATATTGTAGGGCGGGTAGGTCTGCGCGCCAGCATTGTCGCGAACGACGCGTTCCATCAGGTCGGCCATCTGATCGAAGCCGACAGTGGCACGGTAGAGGGGGGCGAGATCAAAGGTTCTCATATCGGTTCATCCTTGAGTTTAAGCGATCACCAATTTGCCACCTTTCCACTCGGGAACAGGTGGCCGCCGGACCCTTCGTAGGCATCCGACAAGAGGAATCTGGGAGGGCGCACGGGCATCTTCAAGTCCCGCGGAGACCGAAAAAATTGCCCCGGATCAGGGCCTCAGGAACTTTCCCGGACCGTGCGCGCGCGCCGTGTCGGGGGTCAGCCGCCGCACTTGGGGTGCGGCACGAAAGAACACCCCGTCCGAGCCGGAAAGCTCGGCCCGAAGCGTGGGCAAAGTCGCAGCGAGATCCGTCCCAATAGAGACTTTCTGCGCCCCGGCATTGGCCATGGCCGAGACGACCGAGACGATCCGGACGCCACCATGAGCAAACGACAACACCGGTGCCCCTGACGTTCCGTAGTCCGCTTCGCACGACATGATAAGCGCCCCCCTATCACGCCCAAGGACGCTGCATTCCTCCTGCAGGGAGGGTCGATCTGCGCGATCATGCGCGTAAGAGACGACGCCCACCGCCGCGCCGGTTCCGTTTTGCGCCATCGGGATCGGCGCGACCTGGACGGTGTCGACGGGACGGTCGAGCTCGATCAATGCAACGTCATGGGCAAGGGTGCCCGCATCGTTCATATCCGGCCGGTACCCCTTTGCGACGACCAGCCGCCGCCCGGTCCGGTAGGCGTCGGCCCTGCCATCCCTGAACCCCGCCAGAAAACGGATATCGCCCGGCATGGCGGTGGTTCCGTCCGTCCGCACGACGCAATGGGCGGCAGTCAGAACCACCCTTTCCTCGATCAAGGTCGCCGTGCAGAAGTTGTTGCCCCCGACCTCCAGCCGTCCGACGGCCCGGAAGGGCCGACTGTCGTCCCCGTTGGACAGATCCCGAAGCGCGCTGTCGCCCGCGACGGCTGGACCACCGAGTAAAAAGGTCAGGACAAGACCCCGCAAGACCGTGAAAATGCGCATGAACAGCCTGCTTTCCGATTGGTGTGCCTTATCCTGACTGGCCCGAATGTCCGGGATCGGGCGCGTTTCGGTCAGGGGTTGGACAAATCGGGCGGGATCTTGTCCGGTCGCGGCCCGCCGGTGGCCCAGTCCAGAAGCTCGACCGTGTGCACCACCGGGATCCCGGTTCCGCTGGCGATCTGGGTCATGCAGCCGATATTCCCGGCCGCAATCACTTGCGGCGCCTTCGCCTCGAGCGTTTTGACTTTGCGCGCCTTTAGCTGCGCGCTGATCTCGGGCTGCATCAGGTTGTAGGTCCCGGCCGAACCACAGCACAGATGGCTGTCTTTCGGCTCGACCACCTCGAACCCGGCGCGGGCCAGCAAGGTCTTCGGCGCCCCCTTCACTTTCTGCCCATGCTGTAGCGAACAGGCTGCGTGATATGCCACCCGCAGCGCGCCCTGCCCCGCCGCCGTGGGGTGCAGCGCATCCGTTCCGGCGATGTCGCCGGCCGCCTCATTGGGGGTGTGCAGCGCTTCTCTCCCGGGCAGCAGGCGTTCGAGAAGCTCGGACACGTCACAGGCCAGATCGCTGATCTCCGCCGCCTCGTGCGCCATGTCGGTCATGCGCAACATATGCCCGTAATCCTTCACGGTCGTTCCGCAGCCCGACGTGTTCACCACCACCGCATCGAGGCCGCCGGCCCGCTTGACCGCCTGCCACGCGCGGACGTTCGCCTTGACCTGCGCATGGGCCTCATGCGCCTTGCCCATGTGATGGACCAGAGCGCCGCAGCAGCCCATCCCGTCGGCGACGACGACCTCGCAACCCAATCGCGTCAGAAGGCGCACGGTGGCCTCATTGATGGCCGGGTCCAGCGTGGACTGCGCGCAGCCCGTCAAGAGTGCGACCCGCATCCGCGACTGGCCTTCGGCCTTATGGGTCTGCGGGCGGTCGACGTCGGACCGCCGGGCGATCCGCGTTGGCGCCATATCCAGCATCGCCCGAAGCCGCTTGTCCGGCATCCAGCTGCGGAAAGGACGCCCCAGCTTCGCCGCCTGCAACGCCAGCCGGAAGCGGCCCGGGTAGGGCAGGATGCGCGCCAGCGTCCACCTGAGCGCACGGTCGGGCCAGGGGCGGGTATAGGTCCGCTCGATATGGACGCGGGCGTGATCGACAAGGTGCATGTAGTGAACGCCCGAGGGACAGGTCGTCATGCAGGCAAGGCACGACAGGCACCGGTCGATATGCTTGACCGTGGTCGCATCGGCCGGGCGGTCATTTTCCAGCATATCCTTGATCAGGTAGATCCGCCCGCGGGGACTGTCGTTCTCCTCGCCCAGCACCTGGTAGGTCGGGCAGGTCGCGGTGCAGAAGCCGCAATGGACGCAGGCGCGCAGGACCTCGTTCGACCGGGCGGTGTCGGGATCAGCAAGTTGGTCGAAGGTGAAATTCGTCTGCATCAGGTCCTGTCCCGGCTTGCGGCTTCGTAGACGGCGCGGATCATCCCGAACCCGCCGGCGGGCGACCGAACTGGAAGGGCGGTCGGTGCCCGCATCGCTAAGGTCATGCCGGAACCGCGCCGGCGAAAATACCCCGAGGGTCGAAGCGGGCGGCGATATCGCGGGTCAGGCGTTCGACGGCATCGGATCCCGGGTGTATCGTACCCAAGGCGGCGTGGGTTTCCGGGTCCGCACGGATCAGCGTTGCATGCCCGGGCAAACCCATCAGGGCGCGCAGATCGGTGCCGGCGGGCGCTTCGGCCCAGATCAGACCGCCGCCCCAGTCCATCATCCAGCGCCCCGGCAGCCCGGCCACCAATTGCGCCGCGTGCGACGGTCGGACCGAGATGCGCCACAGATCATCGGAAGGCGCGGCGAACCCGGTCGCATCCCGCAGATCGGTCCACGATACGTCACCTTCCAGCTGCCACTCGCCGTACGCGGCCAAGGCATGTCGCAGGCGTTCCGCGCGATAGGCGACCGAAGTCTCACTGCCTTCGATCCGCAGCATCGTGCCAAGCTGAGGCTCGTGGACCGCACCGGTCACTTCGAACGGCGTACCCAACGCTGCGGACATGGCGGCAACGGCGCCCGCCGGGTCCAGACCATGCGCCCGAAGCGTCGCCGTCGCTGCCACGCCGGGCAGAAGCTTCAACCCGATCTCGGTCAGAATACCCAGCCGCCCGCGCGACCCGCACATGAGCTTGGTCAGATCGATGCCGGTGACGTTCTTCATCACCCGCCCGCCATTCTTGATCACAGCCCCGTCGCCGTCGACGAAACGCACGCCGATGACACTGTCGCGCGCCGCCCCCGCCACCATGCGGCGGGGCCCGCTGGCATTGGTGGCCACGCATCCGCCCAGGGTCGGCGTGCCGTCGCGGCCCAGCACGCGGCGGCTGTCCCAGGGCTCGAAGGCCAGACGCTGGCCCTCGCGCGTCAGGGCATCCTCGATCTCGACCATGGGGGTGCCGGCACGCGCCACCATCGTCAGCGCGCCCGGCTCGTAGAGGACGATCCCCGACATGCGCCGCGTGGTCAGGTCGCCCCCGGCCAAGGGCGCGCGGGTGCCGCCACCACGAACCTCCAACGGCCCGGTCGCATCCCGCACCATCCGCGCCAGATCGGCTTCGCTTTCAGGCTCCAACATCTTCACCCTTGTCCAAATACCCCCGCCGGAGGCGCCCTCATTCCGCGGCCACGGCCCGACGCGGCGCGCTGATTGACAGGGGGAACACTTTCGCGGGGTTCAGCAACCACGCGGGGTCGAACACGTCCTTTACCCGCATCTGCGCTTCAAGGTCGACCGGGTCGAACTGAACCTGCATCAGGTCCCGCTTCTCGACACCGACGCCATGCTCGCCGGTCAGGCAACCGCCCGCCTCGACGCAAAGGCACAGGATATCGGTCCCAAGCGCCTCGGCCTTCTCCAGCCCGTCTTCGGAATTGGCGTCGAACAGGATTAGGGGATGCATGTTGCCGTCGCCCGCGTGGAAGACATTGGCAACCTCCAGCCCGTAGCCCTTCGCCAGATCGGCGATCCCGCCCAGAACGCGCGGCAGCTCGCCCACGGGGATCGTGCCGTCGAGGCAGATGTAATCCCCCAACTGCCCCATGGCCCCAAAGGCCGACTTGCGGCCCAGCCAGATCGCCGCGCTCTCTTCCTCGGACGCGCTGACACGCAGTTCCACCGGGTCCAGTCGGCGGGCGATCTGGGTGATGACGCCAAGTTGCTCGTCGATCTCGGCGTCCGACCCCTCAACCTCGACGATCAGCATCGCCTCGCAATCGGGATATCCCGCGCCCGAGAACGCATCGGTCGCCCGGATGCAGGGGCGGTCCATGAACTCGATCGCGACAGGCAGGATACCGGCCTTGATGATGTCGCCGACGCATTCGCCCGCCGTCTCGGACCTGTCAAAGCCGATCAGGACGGGGCGCGCGCCCTCGGGCTTGGGCAGGATGCGCAACGTCGCCTCGGTCACGACGCCCAGCTGCCCTTCCGAGCCGCAGATCAACCCCAGAAGGTCCAGGCCCGGCGTGTCCATATGCCCGCCGCCCAGCTCGACCACGGTGCCGTCGATCAGCACGGCCGTGGCGCCCAGAAGGTTGTTCGTCGTCACGCCGTATTTCAGGCAATGCGCCCCACCCGAGTTCATCGCAATATTGCCCGCGATGGCGCAGGCCAGTTGCGACGAGGGGTCGGGCGCATAAAAGAACCCGTCCTCCTCGACCGCGCCGGTCACCTTGAGGTTGGTGATCCCGGTCTGCACGCGAATGATCCGGTCGGCGTAATTCGTCTCGAGCACCTCGGTCATCCGGCTGACGCCCAGGATCACCGCATCCGCCGTGGGAAGCGCCCCGCCTGCCAGCGACGTGCCAGACCCGCGCGGGACCACGGGCACGCCTTCTTCGTGGCAAATCCGCAAACAAGCCGCGACGTCCTCGGTCGTTTCCGGCAGGACCACGGCCAGGGGCGGGCACTTATAGGCCGTCAGGGCGTCGCATTCGTAGGGGCGCAGCTCCTGCGGCTCGTGGATCAGCGCGTCGGCAGACACCACGGTGGCCAGCCTGCGCACCAGCGCCGCCTTCTTCGACAGGATCGCGGGATTCGGGTCCGGCATCTGCATCGGGGCTCCTCCTGCGGTCAGGGTAGGCCCGCCGCGCCGCACTGGCAAGACGACCCGGGGCGGCCTAAGGTCCCGGTCGTGCAAGTCCGCATCGGGGACCTTAGGCCATGATCCGCGCCTTCATAATTTGCGCCGCCACGGCGGTCCCGGCCTGCGCCGACCCTGCCCAAATCGTCGAGGCAGAGGCTACGCGCGCCGGGGCGGACTGGCGCGTATTTGTCACCCTGCGTCACGACGATACGGGATGGGATGACTACGCCGACGGTTGGCGGGTGGAGGATGCCGAGGGCACGGTCCTCGCCCTTCGCGAACTTCTGCACCCCCATGTCGATAAGCAACCCTTCACCCGATCGACCCTCACCTCCATCCCGGCGGACGCGAGACGGGTCTTTATCCGCGCCCGCACCTCGACCGATGGCTGGGGCGCGGATCGCACCCCGCTGGGCCTGCCCTAGTACAGCCGGCCGCCCAAAGGTACCTCGTGGCCGGGTCCAATCAGAACGACTTCGCCGTCGTCATCCGGCACGCCCAGCACCAGCACCTCGGACAGGACCTTGCCAATCTGGCGCGGTGGGAAGTTGACCACCGCCAGCACCTGCCGTCCGATCAGCCCCTCGGGCGTGTAATGTGCCGTGATCTGGGCCGAGGATCGCTTGACCCCGATCCCTTCTCCGAAATCGACGCGCAGCTTGAAGGCGGGTTTGCGGGCCTCGGGGAACGGCTCGGCCTCGACGATGCGGCCGACCCGAATATCCAGCTTCTGGAAGTCCTCGAAGGTCGCACTCATGCCCCAAGCTCGCGCGAACGGGCGGCTGCGGCGGCGACGGTGCGTTTCATCAGGTCCGGCAGTTCGGCCATCAGCACGTCCAGCCCGGCCTGCGTGGTGCCGTTGGGGCTGGTGACATCCTCGCGCAGGGTCGACGGCGCCTTCGGGCTGTCCTCGGCCAGCTGCCCCGCACCGCCCACGGTCGCCTTGGCCAGCGCCATCGCCAGATCGGGCGACAGCCCTTCGGCCTCGGCAGCCTTCGCCAGGCATTCGATCATGTGGAACACATAGGCCGGTCCGGATCCCGAAACGCCCGTGACGGCGTCCATCTGATCTTCGCTTTCCAACCGCACAGTCTGGCCCACGGCATTCAGAAGGTGCTCGGCCAGGTCGAGCGACGGCGCACCCTCGTCATTCGCGACGATGGCCGTCACCCCCCGCCCCACCGCGGCCGGCGTGTTGGGAATGGCCCGGATCACCGGCGTGCCGCCGCCGAACGTCTTCTCATACCGGGCAATGGTCACCCCGGCGGCGACCGACAGGACCAGGGTTCCGCCACCACCGAACTGGCCCACCTGCGGCAGGGCGTCGTCCATCATCTGCGGCTTCACCGCGACGATCAGCAGGCCCGGCTGCTCGGGAAGGCCGCCGTTGATCGTAACGCCCGTGCCCTGCAGCCATTCGGACGGGTTCGGGTCGATCACGAAGACATCGCCGGGATCGAGCGCGCCTTTCAGCCACCCCTCCAGCATGGCCGATCCCATTTTTCCGCAGCCCAGCATCACCAGCCCGCGGCGTTTCAGCGTTTCCATGTCCATCGCACGATCCTTTCCTTTGGCGCGACCAGACCAGAGCAGGTCGATATTGTCACGGGGGCAAGCTCGCGAAGCCCGCATCCGGGGCGCGCCGATTTGACCGCGCTGCCGGGTCCCGATCCGTGTTATCGTCGCGCCCAACCGGACCTACGGAGCATCCACAATGCGCATATCCGCCCTTTGCCTTACGTTTGCGATCTGCCCCGCCCTCGCGGCCGCCGAACCGGAGCGCTATGAGCTCGACCCTGAGCATACGACGGTCGCCTTCCTGGTCGACCACGTGGGATACGCCGCCGTCCTCGGCCTGTTCGCTAATGTCGAGGGCAGCTTCACCTACGATACCGAAACGCAGGAGCTGGGCGAACTGCGCGTGACCGTGAACACCGGCAGCGTCGAGACGATGAACGACGCGCGGGACAATCATGTGCGCGCGGGCGACTTCCTGGCCGTGGACGACCATCCGCAGATGGTCTTTACCGCCGACGGCGGCACCCCCGAAACCGAAACGACGGGACAGGTCTCCGGCGATCTGACCCTTCTGGGGGAAACGCGCCCCTTGACGCTCGATGTCACGCTGAACAAGGCGGCGGAGTATCCGTTCGGGCATGGGCGCTTTACCCTTGGTCTCTCCGCCCGCGCGACGCTGAACCGCAGCGACTGGGGCATGACCTACGGCGTGGCGAACGGTCTGGTCGGCGACGAAGTTACCCTTCTGATCGAGACCGAGGCAATGCGGATGCAAAACTAGCCCTTCACCGCCCCCGCGATCAGGGCCGAGACGATCATGCGTTGCAACACGACGAAGACGACGACCGCAGGCATCACCGCAACCAGGCAGGCCGCGGCCAGAAGCTGGGTCGTCGACGCACTGACCGACCCCGCGAAGTTGAAGATCGCGACCGAGATCGGCCAGTCCGCGTCCCGCTCCAGAAGGATGAACGGGATCAGGAATTGCGACCAGTTCATCACCATCGTCAGGATGAACGCCGACGCGATGCCGGGTCGGGACAGGGGCAGGACGATGCGCAGAAGGATTGTGGCGCGCGACGCGCCGTCGATCTGGGCGACCTCCTCAAGCTCGACCGGGATCGCGTCGAAGGCCACCTTCAGAAGCCACACCGCCAGCGGCATCCCCAACGCGCCATAGACGGCGATGACCGACAGGTCGCGATTCAAAAGCCCCAAGGCGTCCATCCAGCGGTAAAGCGGCAAAAGGATCACCAGCGGAGAGATCATCTGCACCACAAGCAGCCCCAGCATCACGCCCCCCCTGCCCCGGAACGGGAGGCGTGAGCAGGCATAGGCCGCGGGGATGGCAAGGGCGACAGCCAGACCGCCGCCCAGCGCCGACAGTTTCAGACCGTTCCAAAGGTAAATCAGGAAGGCAGGGTCCGACATGATTGTCTTGAAGTTCGCCAGCGTCGGAGCCTCGGGGATGAAACGCGCGGCGCCGAGGTAGATCTCGGACGGGGTCCGCAGCGCAAGGCTGATCAGCCACGCGAAGGGCAGCGCGAAGAAGGCCGCCAGGACGATCAGCGCGGCATAGGTCGCGACGTCCCCCCAGCGCGCCGCGCTCAAGCCGGTCCCCGCGGCCGGCCGAGCCAGCCGATCAGCAGGGCCAGCGCCATGGCGATGGCAAACAGCATCACCGCCAGAACGCTGCCGCCGGCCAGATCGAGGTTGTAGAAGACAGTGTTGAAGGTGAACAGCGCCAGTACCTCCGTCGCGCGCCCCGGCCCCCCACCGGTCAAAGCAAGGATCGAGTCGAAGGTGTTCAGCGTCTGGACGGACACCAGAACCGAGTTCACCGCGATCGCCGTCGTCATCAGCGGCAGCGTGATCGACCGAAAGGTGCGCCACGGCCCGGCCGCATCAAGCTCGGCCACCTCGTACAGCACCGGGTCGATCCCCCGCCGCGCGGCATAGAACACGATCATCGAGAATGCCGTGCCCTGCCAAAGGTTGGCGATCACGGCCGACACCAGCGCCATCTGCGGGTCCGACAACCACGCCACCGGGCCGAGTCCCGCAAAGCCCAGAAGGCTGTTCAGCGTGCCGTAAGGCGCCTCGTCGAACAGCATTCCCCAGATCAAACCGTTCGCGATCCCCGGCACGACCCAAGCCGCCAGAACGAGGGTGCGAAACGCTGCCATCCCGGGTAGGCCCCGCCGTTCGCCCCGCACGATGGTCAGCGCGATGACAAGGCCGATGACCTGAAGTGCCACGACATTGACGGCAACGAAGACCAGCGTTGTGCCCAGCACCTGCGGCAGGGCGGGGTCAGTCAGGATCGACCGCAGGGCCGCGGTCGACACCCCGTCCGCAGTCTGGATCAGCGTCGCGTCGCTGAGGGCCAGCCGAAACACGTCCAGCACCGGCACGGCATAGAACAGCGCCAGCACCACGACCGCCGGGACCAGCCACGGTGCCGGGTGGCCCTGCCCCGGCCCGCGTTCGGCGGCGGCGGTCACTGACGCGATTGCGCCGCCCGTACGGCTTCGGCCGCCGCGTCCAAGGCTGCCTCGGGCTCGGCCGATCCCGACAGCACGTCGCCCAGAAGGATCTGGATCTGGTTCGAGATCTCGGGGTAGATCGCCGCCCCGGGGCGCGCGACGCCGTTCTCCAACGCTTTCGCGAACAGATCGTATTCGGTCCCGTCATAGGTGTCGTACCGGTCGTAGATCGCGGCGGACGTGGGCAGCAGGCCCTGTGCCGCGTTGCCCGGCCCGGCATAGATGTCCTTCGCGATCTCGCCACACAGGGCCGCCTTCTCGGGGTCATCCGACAGCGCGGCGATGGTCCAGCCGCCGGTGCCGGTGGCGCGCTGGTCGGGGGTGGGACCGGGCAGTTCCGAGACCTCCCAATTGGCGAACGCCTCTTCCGGCAGGGTGGTGCGCAGCTGCCCGTATTGCCAGTTGCCACCGACGAACATCGCCGCCGTGCCCGCAGCCGCCGCTGCGTTGAAGGCGTCGTAATCGGTGATCGACGTCACGCGCTGCGGCGCCGCGCCGCTTTCGACCAGGTCCTTGTAATAGGCCACTGCGTTCAGGAACGCCTCGCGGTTGTCGCCCTGATCGAAGACGACCGCGCCATCCTCATCCAGCAGCTCGCCCCCCTGCGCCCAGAAATTCGCCAGCCAGTCGAAGGCCGTCCCCTCCCACCGGCCGGCGTTGAACAGGATGCCCTCGCGCCCATCCTCGACCGCCGCCAGCGCGGCGGACTGCACCGCGTCCCATGTCTGCGGCGCCTCGGGCACGACAGAGGTATCGCGGTAGAGCACGCGCAGATCGGTGAACCACCACCACGCCAACACGTTGCCGTTGGCGTCCGTCACGGCTTCGCGCACGTAAGGGAACAGGTCGGCCACCTCATCCTCCGAGAAAACAGCGTTCATCGGTTGCAGGACGCCGGTGTCCTTGAACAGCGCAAGCTGGCTGGAATCGATCATCGCGCAGTCGGGGCCGCGTCCGGCCTGGGTCTGTTGCAGCAGACGCGCCTGTTCCTGGCCGATATTGCCGGTCTGAAGCTGGGTTTCTATCTTCCAATCCGGGCGATCCGATATGAAATCCGAGAACAGCGCCTCGAACGCCTCGCGCGTCGCCGGATCCGAGGAATAGAGGTCATAAGAGGTCAGGCGGAAGGTTAGCGTGTTCGGCGCATCGGGCAGACCGACGCGGTTGCGGGTGACAAGATCCTGAGCGCTCGCCAGGGAGGGGGCGATGGCCACGGTCGCGGCAAGAATGCACGTCTTCATTCAATTCTCCAGTCTGGCGGCAGAAGTCGGGGTTTCGAAAGAGGTGGCGATCAGGTCGCGCAGATCCTGCATCGGAAGAACGGGCGCGTCCGCGTCCGGGAAGATACCTTGTGCAAAGTTCGCGTTCGGCAATGCGTGAAGCAGATTCGGATCGTCGGAAATGAAATGGATCGGTACGTCAGGCGGCGCGTCCTGCCCCGTCAGAAGCGGGGCGGGCTGGTGATCGCCCAGCACGATGAACAGCGCACCGTCACCATATCGAGCGATATATTGCCCCGCGACGTCCAGCGCGTAGTCCAGCGATTTCGCGTATTGCGCGCGGATGCGGTCCGGATCCGACCAGACGACTTGAGGGCTGTCCCCCGCCCGCCGTGTCCCGTCGAAGATCGCGCCGTCGCCGATATCGTCCCACGGCACGACCTTCGGCAAGGGCGTCCAGGGCGCGTGCGAGGTGACCAGCGCAAGCTCGATCATGTCGGGGCCGGGGCCGCGCAGCAGGCGGTCCATCGCGATCCAGGTATACTGGTCGGGCATCGTCACCCATTCGAAGGGCTGACCCGCATAGCCCAGGTCGTCCGCGGCCAGCGTGATGTCATAGCCGAACCAGGCCGCTTCGGGCCAATCCAGCGTGATCGCGGGCATGGCGGCGCCCGTGCGCCAGCCGGCCATTCCGAATAACCGGTTCAGCGAAATGCGATCCGAGGTCATCAACCGATCATAACGTGTCTGCCCGTCGACCCATAGGCCTGACAGCAAGGTCCCGTGGCTCAGCCAGCTTTGGCCACCGCGCGTGGGTGCCGCGACCCAGCCGCTGCGGATATGCCAGCCAGCGGACTGAAGCTCCGTCTCGACAGCCTGCAAGCGCGGTGCCGAGATGTCGCGGAAGGCGGGGTCTTCAAGAAAGGTGCGCCCGTAGGATTCGACAAAGGCTAGGATGACATCGCGGTCGCCCAGCGCCCCGAAGCTGGGACTGACCTCGGGGGCAGTCCGCAGCGCCTCGGTGAAGGCCGACAGGTCCGCCACGCCGCGGGTCATGCGCCCGATCTGACCGGCAACCACGGGGGTTGCGTTGAAGGCCGTCCAGCCGGGCACGACAAGCGACAGGGCCACGGCGCCTGCGGGAATCGCGGCGACGGCCCCCCGTAGCACTCCCCCTGCGCGCGGCAGACGCGACAGACAGACCCAAAGCAGCGCACCAAGTCCCAAGACTGCCAGAACGACAGCCGAGACGATGCCCACCGCCTCGAGATGGCCGACGCTGGACGCGAGAAGCGACCAGCCGGAAACCAGTAGATGCAGGTCCAGTAGCGGATTGAACGGGCGACTGAAGGCTAGGTATGTCCCCAGGTCCGCGGCCCTCAGCACGACGAGGGCCACCGCCAGCAAAACCACGCTAGCCCGCATCAGTCGCCCCGGCAGCAGACCCAGCAGCAGAAGGATGACCGGAAGCTCCCATGTCGGACGGAGCGCCCGGGCCCATGTCAGCCCTGCCGGATGCGACGGCATCACTACGACAAGGTGCAACAGCACGACGCCCAGACCAAGCGCCAGCGTGTAGATTACGGCGGATCGATTCATCCCGGCTCCGGCGCGGTCGCGTCCGGGACCGGGCGCGGGGATCGCCACAGCAGGAATGGCACGGCCGGCAGAACGGCAATCATTATCGCGATCCCGAACACGATACCGGCGGCGACGCCCGCCGCGCTGGACGCGCCCGCAAGCGGGAACAGCGCCGCCGCGGCCCCCTCGCGCCACCCCCATCCGGCGACGCCTACGGGGATGATCATGGCCGTCAGAACCAGGGGGACGATGACCAGTATGGCCTGAAGCGGCAACGCGACCCCCGTCGCACGGGCGCAGGCCGCAAAGGCCGCGACGTTCAGAAGCGCGGCCGACACCGACAACACCCCGTGCGCGATCCGTACCCGCGCCGTGGGCAGACATTCGGCGACAATCGCGCCGATCCGTCCGCCACGCAGGACGAGGGCGCCAAGCCCCAAAGCCGCGATGATCAGCACATTCGCGATCGCCGCATAGCGCACCCTGGCCTCCGGCCAGGCGAACGCCTCGGGGGCAATGGCGGCCCAGATCAGGCCGCCGACACCGACAACGATCAATCCGGCCTGCCCCAACGCCCTTTCGCACACCACGACGAGCGCAGCCCGCTTCAATCCCCCCGGCCCCACTTTCGACCGCACCGCCCGCGCGCCGTCCCCGACGACTCCGCCGGGCAGGGTCGTATTCACGAATTGCGAGATCAGGTATTCCCTGATCGCCCAACCAAGCGGAAACCCGATGTCCAGACAGCGCGCCACGAGGCGCCACCGCATCGCCATCACCACGGTCTGCGCCAACAGGAAGCCGACGCCGACCGCCACCCATCCGGCCGATATTCCCCGCAGGCGACTGGCGACATCTACGCTGCCGAAGACCCATACGAACAGGGCGATCAGCAGGGCGCTTCCCGCAAGCCGCACCCCCCGCCTCATCGTTGCGCCACAAGCCAACGGATGTCGCGCCAGAAGGACCACGCCACCAGAACGGCCGCCGCAACGGCTAGGGGACGGGCGACCCCATCGGACAGGATGGGGGCCGAAAACACTGCCAGCACGCCGATCTGGACGACACAGACCGCCTTGCGGCGAAAGCTGTCCGGCAGGGCCGCGCCCAGCCACGGCAGGAAAAGCGACGCTGCGACGAAGGCATAGCGCGCGCCGCCCAGCAAGATCAGTTCGACCCCCGCCCGCCCATGCGCCAGCAACGCCAGCGACAAGACGGCGGCCAGGGCCGAGTCGACCTCCATGTCGAAGCGTGCGCCGAATGCCGAACTCAGCCCCTGCCGCCGGGCGAGCCAGCCATCGAACCCGTCCAGCGACAGCGTGGCGCACGCCAGTATCGCAACCGCCCATCCCGGGACCATCCCGGCGGAGGGGCCGACGATTACGGCGGACAAGGCGGCGACCATCGCCAGGCGAACGGTGGTGACCACGTTGCATCCGCCCAACCGGCCGTGCGGATAGTGCGAGGCCATGCCCCAAACCGCCAAGACCATGCCGGTGGACAAGACGGCAAGCGTGAGCGGCAGACCGGGGGGCGACAGCGTCCAGCCCAGAAATGCCGCCGGAACGGCGACAGCGATACCCAGAAGTCCAAGGCTGCGACCCGGACCATGAAGACCCGCGAACCGGTCCGAGAGGCTGACGACCCGGGTCATCCGCGCGAGACGCGGCGCGGCCGCGCCCGATACACGGGTACCGGGACCGCGCGTCCCACCTTACGCCCCATCATGCCGGACGGGCATGGGCAGGGGGCAACGCTATTTCCGAGGATTGTCCTATCCTTCATCCGACAAATGTTAGGCGCACCACCGCCCATAACAAGTGAGCGTCATGCCGCACGACGCTCGTGTCAGTCGGCCCCCATGTACAGCGCGGTCAACATTCCCCGGCAAGCTCTTGCCAGTCGACCGAACATCGCTCAGGACGGCGGCTCCTCGGGTCTGGGGCGGGGACGGCTCTGGCGCAGCCACGACGTCATGCGCCACCGGATCAGGAACGCCTCGTCATAGGTGCGATAGGCAACCCCGGCCAGCTGGGCCGCGGTCCGCACGCGCAGCTCAAACGGGCCTTCGCGCCCGTCCGTATCGATCACGATGACCATCGGCGTCTTGCCGGTTACCGATCCGGCAAACAACGCCTGCTGCACGCTGTCGAGAGAGGACCGCTTGTCCAGACCGACCTCGATCACATGAGTGTTGGTCTCGCAATCGACGCGTATGCGGTGCAGGTCATAGCCGACGGAATACCCGTGGCTCACCTCGGGCGTTCCACCCAGAAGCATCGTGCAGAGGATCGCGGTGAGTTCCAGTTCGCCAGCCATGACCCAGACCTAGTGCGGCGCCCCGCCGAGTGCAGCCGAATTCGTAGACAGCCTTAATCCCGTTGCGAGAGATGTGGGGCCGCACCCTTATTATTCATTATGGGGGTGTGGGGGCGGCCCCTGGGGTGGCAGGTCACGCGCGGCCGTAGGCCTCGGCTATGGCGACCTGCATGGCATCGCCGGGGGTGCGATTTCCCCAGCAAACCAGTTGAAAAGCGGGATAGAACCGCTCGGCATTCCGGATGGCGGCGTCGATCATTCGATCGATCTGCTCCGGGGCCGCGATCTGCGCGCCCGACAGGGACAGCGCATAGCGATAGACCATCAGTTTCGGCTCGGCCCAATAGGTGAACGCACCCAGCCAGCACAGGTCGTTGGCGCCATTCAGCGTCTCATAGAGTTCGGGCAGGCGTTCCTCCGGCGGGTCCATCTCGAAGGTACAGATCAGGCGGAGGGTCTCGTCATACGGCGCCCAGGCCAAGGTCAGGCTATAGGTGCGCCACTGGCCTTGGACGGCCATGGCGATCTGATCGTCGGCAACGCGGTCGAACTCCCATTCATGGTGTTCGGCCAAATGCTCGACAAGGTCGATCGGATCAAGATCGTCCGACGTGATGAACTGCTCGCTCAGTGACATTGGTATCCCCATGTCTTGGTCCCGACTGGCGATGCGAATCGCCCCAAGGACTCGGTGCCTGCACGAGGATGGGTCGTGTTCCCGCCCTGTCCTCACAAAATATGGTGTGAGACGGGAGCGAATCTGTAAAGGGATAATTGCAACGATTCGGTAAGGAAGTTGTGGATAGCCCTTGAACGAGTCGCTCTAAGCGGGAAACCGAATCGCGGGGCCGGTCAGAAGCTGCGCCGCGCGCGCAAGGCGGCGCCGATCGTTCCGTCGTCCAGGTAGTCCAGCTCGCCCCCCACCGGAACGCCCTGGGCCAGCGTGGTAACCGACAGGCCTTCATGTCCGGACAGGCGGTCGGCGATGTAATGGGCGGTTGTCTGCCCATCGACCGTGGCACCCAGCGCAAGGATCACTTCGGATGCGCCCTCTTCGGTGATGCGAGTCTCCAGCCGGGGAATCCGCAGCTCGTCCGGGCCGACAGCATCCAGCGCCGACAAAGTGCCGCCCAGAACGTGATAGCGCCCACGAAAAACGCCCGACCGCTCCATCGCCCAAAGGTCCGCGACATCCTCGACCACGCAAATCTCGCCGGTGGCGCGCTTGTCGCTTCGGCAGATGTCACAGATGTCTGTCGTTCCGATATTGCCGCAGACGAGGCATTCGCGCGCGCCGTCGGCGACCTGCATCAAGGCCTGCGCCAGCGGGCGCATGACCGCCGCGCGCTTCTTGATGAGATGCAGCACCGCCCGCCGGGCCGAACGTGGCCCGAGTCCCGGAAGGCGCGCCATCAGATCGATCAGCGCCTGAATCTCGGCATTTGCCATGAAACGGGGTCTGTGGGCCTAGAAGGGAAGCTTCATGCCCGGCGGCAGACCAAGGCCGTCGGTCAGCTTCTGCATCTCTTCCTGGGCCTTGTCGGAGGCCTTTTGCTGCGCGTCCTTGATCGCGGCGAGGATCAGGTCCTCGACCACTTCCTTCTCTTCCGGGTTGAAGATCGACGGATCGATATCAAGGCCCACAAGCTCGCCCTTCGCGGTCGAGGTCGCCTTGACCATGCCGGCCCCGCTTTCGCCGGTCACATGCATGGTGCGCAGATCTTCCTGCAAGGATTCCATCTTTCCCTGCATCTCCTGCGCGGCCTTCATCATCTTGCTCATATCGCCGAGGCCGCCGAGTCCCTTGAACATCCCGTTCTCCCGTATCCGAGGTTCACCCTCAGATACGGGTCCGGGTGCCTGCGTTCAAGGCAGGCAAGACGTCAGATCAGCCCCAGAAGCGACAGGATGATCGCGATGACGACGACAAGGCCGATAAGATAGATGATGCGGCTCATGGAATGACCTTCCTATTCCCGAAGGCACATCTCGTGCCTCCCTCCAAAGTTGGTAACGCGAATGAGAGGCAAGCGGGTCCATTCCGTTTAGCCCGGGCTTAATCGTCGTCGGCGAATGGGTCCCATTCCTCGTCGACCTCGGGAAGCGCCTCGACCTGGGCCTCGGCGGCGATCTGTTCGGGCGTGCGGATGCCCACGATCCTTGCATCCGGGAACGCCTCAAGCACGGCCTGCATCATCGGATGCGCCAGTGCCTTGCTCCGCAGGGCCTCGGCCTCGGCGTCGCGTGTTTCCGCGATCGTTGGCGCCCCGCCGTCCGCGACGACGGAAACCCCCCAGCGCACGCCCGTCCAGCGTTGCAGCGCCGCACCCAGCCGCGCGGCCAGATCGCGCGGGGCCGCGTCCGATGGCGCGAACTCGATCCGACCGGGGGCATAGTTGACCAGCCTGACGCCGGTCTCGACATCGATCAGCAGCTTGGCGTCTCGGTTTGCGCGGATCAGTTCGACCACCTGATCGAACCGCTGATACCGGGCCAGCGCGTCGTCGGGCTGACGCGCCACGGCCGTTGCCGCCCCGTGGTGAGCGACCGGCCCGCGCGCCACCGTCCCACCGCCCCCGCCGCCACCGGGCCCAGGGGCGGGGGCGGTGGGACGGTGGCGCG
>Ga0208934_1000130_pt1 | contig 55820 bp, 44 predicted proteins | sample MalvirDeepMed_s2_FD_184243 | JGI IMG/M metagenome (GOLD analysis project Ga0208934, IMG submission 184243) | Marine viral communities from the Global Malaspina Expedition - Malaspina viral metaG DeepMed_s2 (SPAdes) (version 2) | ecosystem: Environmental > Aquatic > Marine > Oceanic | place... | reverse complement strand
TACCGGTTCCGGCCCCGACGCCAGCCCCGGCACCAGCCCCGGCCCCCGCGCCCGCGCCGGTCGCGGGTCAGACCCTGCTTGGCGGGGCCGGGGCCGACAGCCTGAGCGGCGGCGACGGGGACGACAAGATCGACGGTGCGGGCGGCAACGATACGCTGCACGGTGGGGCGGGCGACGACGGTATCAAGGGCCGCGCCGGACATGACCTGATCTACGGCGGCGCCGGCGACGACCGGCTGCCGGGCGAGGCCGGCAACGACCGGATCTTCGGCGGCGACGGCAACGACCGGCTGGGCGGCGGCCTGGGCCACGATCTGATGGTGGGCGGGGAAGGCAACGACCGCGGCGGCGGCGGCGAGGGCAACGACACCCTGCGCGGCGAGGCGGGCAATGACGTCTTTTCCGGCGGCGCCGGCACCGACGCGCTCGAGGGCGGCGATGGCAACGACCGGCTGGCGGGCAGCTGGGGACACGACACGGTCAGCGGCGATGCGGGCAACGACACGATGGGCGGCGGCGCGGGCAATGATTTCATGCGCGGCGGCGATGGCGACGACGTCATCGGAGCGGGGGACATGAACGACACGGTGCGCGGCGGCAGGGGCGACGATTTCCTCGGCGGCGGCGAAGGCGACGATTATCTGCGCGGCAACGAGGACAACGATACGCTCAACGGCGGGTACGGAAACGACACGCTTTCGGGCGGAACAGGCTCTGATGTCTTCGTTTTCAACGCGCTGTCGGGGGGCGGCCGCGGCCTGGTCACCGATTTCGAGGACGGCACCGACCTGCTGCGGCTGGTGGGCCGCCGTCTGCCCGGCAACGATCCCCTGAGCAAGCTTGGAATCGCCGATGTGCGCCTCGGCGGTGAGGACGCGGCGCAGATCGTCTACGGCGATCACACGATCCTGTTGCCTGGCGTCTCTGCGGCGGATCTGAGCACGGACGACTTTCTGTTCCTGTGACGCCGGCCGCCGCGGGCGGGCCGGTACCCCGGTCCGGCCCGGACAAGAGCGAGAGCGGGGCTTGTGCCCGCAGGGCAGGGTTTCTAAAACGAACCCTGTCCGGCGACGCCGGGTCCCGGACCGTTCACCCCCAGCCCCGGCAAAGGCGCAGCATGGCCAAGACCCTCTATCTGCATGTCGGCATGCCCAAATGCGCCTCGACCTCGATTCAGGGGGTGCTGCGGACCCATGCGGATCTGTTCGCCGAACACGGCAAGTTCTACGACATCCCGCCGCGCGACCGCACCGAAGGGCAGGGCAACGTCACCGGGCTGCTGGCCGATATCCGCAACCGCCGCACCTCCAAGGTGCGCGAGGCGCTGAGCTTCTTCCTGGATCGCGACAGCGATGTCATCCTGAGCAGCGAGATGTTCATCGGGCTGGCGCGCAACAGCCTCGCGGACGACCTGATCGCCCGCGCCCGCGAGGACGGGTTCACGCCGAAACTGATCTGCTACGTGCGCCGTCAGGACCACTGGATCGAATCCGACTACAAGCAGCATATCAAGGGCGGGTCGGACTGGGACGACGCTATCGGGTCATTGGTGAAGACGCGCATCAAGAACAAGGTTCTGGATTATCACTGGCTGCTGAAGAACTGGGAGCGCAGTGTCGGGCGGGACAACATGACCGTTGTGCCGCTGCAGAGCGGGCAGGACGACCTGTATCCGCTGCAGCGGTTCCTGGAATTCCTGGACATGGACCCGGCCCTGGCCGGCGATCTCGCGATTGCGCGCCAGAATGTCAGCCCTCCGGTGGGGCTGATCGAGCCGATGCGCTATCTCAAGCGGGCGCTGCGCCTGAAGGGGATGAAATCGACGCAGATCCCCAAGCCGCTGCACGTTTTCCTCAACGAAGCGCCCGGCCGCATCGAGGTGCCGCAGCGGCGCTACCTTCTCAGCCACAAGCGCCGCGTGTCCCTGCTGGAGCGTTACGAGAAAAGCAATGCCGCACTGAGCCGGGACTATCTGGGCGGGCAGCCGGCCTTCGACACCGACGTGCAGGACGACGGGGTGGGATCCAACACGCTGGCGACGGAGGCCGCCTCCGTGCTGGCGGCCTGGATCGTCTCCAACCCGGAACAGCTGGAGCGATCCGGCACCGACGCGGCGGCTCAGGCCGATCCGTCGGGTGAACGGCGGCGGCGTCTGCGTCAGGTCTGGCGTTATTTCGTGAGCAAGTCGCGGTAGTAGCGCCGCAACAGCAGCAGACCGGTGGTCACCAGGGTGCCCGAGATCATACACACATAGATCACCGACACGTATTGCGCGTCATAGGTGGCATAGATCCCGGAGCGCCCCTGGCCAACGATATGCACGAGGGGGTTGTACCACAGGTAATCCTGCAGAGGCTGCGGCACGGACTCGAAGGTGTAGATCACGCAGGACACGAAAAACAGGGGTCGTGTCACGATCGACCAGGCCTGATTCCAGACCGGGAAGGCGGCGGACAGGAAACAGTTCATCACCCCGACTCCCAGGGCAAAGAAAATGGCCAGGAACAGGCTCAGCGCGATGGCGGCGGGATCGAGGATGACCTGCAGCCGGAAGAGGATGATGATCGAACTCATCACGAGGAAATAGATCATCACGTTGGTCATGGCGTTCAGGATCAGCCGTGCCAGCAGCGCATCCATGAAGGTGACCGCCGGGTAGGCCAGCAGCTGGCGCGAGAAGCGCAGCGACCCGGCGATCTTGGTGCTGATCGTTGAGTACATCATGAACGGCAGCAGACCGGAGGCGAGGAACAGCGGGTAGCTGGTGCCGATGGAGGGCGAGCGGAAGGCGAAGGTGAACAGGATGGACAGAAGGATCAGCCCGCACACAGGCTCCAGGATCGCCCAGAGATAGCCAAGGGTGGACCGACCGTAGGTGGTGGACATTTCCCGCATGATCAGGGCGACGATTGTGCGCAGCGTGTTGGTCTTGCGGGGTGTCTGTGCCGACCCGACCGGTTCAGCAATTTGTGTCATAGAAGCCTCTAGCATTGAAACCCTGCGTTTGGTAGGGACGTGGAAAGCTAGGGTACGCCCGCATCATAGGCGAAGAGTTTCGATTTGGAAGAGGCAGCGAGACCCAAACCAGAGGCGCAGGACAATGCGCCCAAGAAACCCCGCAAGCCGCCAAAACCCGCTGTTTCCCGCCCCGCAGGGTCAGCCAGGAATCAAGATGCGCCGCCCCCCCGCCCCGCGATCGGCGCGGCGCAGCCCAAGAAGCGCCACTACATCCTGCTGCTGTCCTTCCTGCTTTGGGTCATGATGCCGCTGGGCGTATCGGGCTGGTACCTTTACGTCGTGGCGGATGAACAATACGCCAGCCACATCGGCTTTTCGGTCCGCAAGGAAGAGGTCGGATCGGCGGTGGAACTGCTGGGCGGCATCACCGAACTGTCGGGGTCCAGCTCGTCCGACACCGACATCCTGTACGAGTTCATCCAGTCGCAGCAGATGGTGCGTGCGGTCGATGCGCAGCTGGACCTGCGCGCGATCTACACCAATCCCGAGGATCCGGTTTTCGGCCTGGGCGAAGATGCCCGTATCGAGGCGCTGTCGCGCTACTGGGGCCGCATGGTCAAGGTGTTCTACGACAGCGCCTCGGGCCTGATCGAGATCCGCGTGCTGGCCTTCGAGCCGCAGGCCGCGCAGGACATCGCCCGCGCGGTGTTCGACGAAAGCAGCGACATGATCAACGAGCTGTCGGCGATCGCCCGTGCCGACGCGACCCGCTACGCCAAGGAAGAGCTGGAGCGCGAACAGGCCCGGCTGCGGAGCGCGCGCCAGGCGCTGACGACGTTCCGCTCGCGCACCCGGATCGTCGACCCGACCGCCGACATCCAGGGCCAGATGGGTCTGCTCAATTCCCTGCAGGCCAAGCTGGCCGATGCCATCATCGAACGCGAGCTGCTGCTGGAATCCTCGTCGCCCAACGATCCCCGGGTGACACAGGCGCAGAAGAAGATCGAGGTGATCGAGAGCCAGATCAACGAGGAGCGCGGCCAGTTCGGCAACGAGGGAGATGCCGATTTCTCAAGGATCCTGGCGGAATACGAAGCCTTGCAGGTGGATCGCGAATTTGCCGAGAAAAGCTATCTTGCCGCCCAGGCCACCTATGAAACGGCGCTGGCCGAGGCGCAGCGCAAGTCGCGCTATCTGGCCATGCATATCGAGCCTACCCTGGCCGAAACCGCGGAATATCCGCAGCGGCTGATCCTGATGGCGCTGATCGCGGCCTTTCTGTTCATCAGCTGGGCGATCATGGCGATGGTCTACTACTCCCTGCGGGACCGGCGCTGAGGGCCGGCCGGGGCCTGCATGTCCGCCTGCCGCGATGGCAGGCCAAATCGCCATGGAGGCGCGCGTGATCGAGCTGCGCAATCTCAGGAAGACCTTTCATCTGAACGGCTCTCATACGGTGGTGGCCGACAACATCAACGCGGTCTTTCCCGACCGCACCTGCGTTGCCGTGCTGGGGCGCAACGGTGCCGGGAAATCGAGCCTGTTGCAGATGCTGGCGGGCACGCTGGATTACGACAGCGGCGAGATCGTCTCCACCGGCAGCATCTCCTGGCCGGTGGGCTTTGCCGGATCGTGCCATCCGGAACTGACCGGTGTCCAGAACGTGCGGTTCGTGGCGCGGGTCTACGGTGTGGAAACCGACGATCTGGTGGAGTTCGTGCGCGACTTCGCCGAGTTGGGAGAGCATTTCAACCTGCCGGTGCGCAGCTATTCTTCGGGGATGAAATCCCGATTGGCGTTCGGCATGTCCATGGGGATCAAGTTCGACACTTACCTGGTGGACGAGGTGACCGCGGTGGGCGATGCGTCCTTCAAGGCCAAGGGGGAGCGCCTGTTCACCGACCGGCTGCGCAACAGCAGCGCGATCATGGTGACGCACGGGCTGGGCCAGGTGAAGCGCCTGTGCCAGCATGCGGCCGTGCTGGAAGACGGGCATCTGTATTATTATACCGACCCCCAGGAGGCGATCCGCCATCACCAGGAACTGATGAAAAGCCCGCCGCCAGACAAGAACAGGGCGCGTTAGGGTCTGTTTTTGGAGGAGGTCCGCGCGGCACCGGAGGCGCGCCGCCGGTGCGCGGGCGATCATGATCGCCCCTTCGGTTCGTCTGCACAAACCGCCTGTTCGAACCTGCAAACGCTTCCCGGAGCATTTGCGGGCGGGCTTCACCCCTTCGCGCCCTGACCCCTGGAATAGACATCCTCGTAGCGCACGATGTCGTCCTCGCCCAGATAGCTGCCCGTCTGCACCTCGATCAGCACCATCGGCAGTTTGCCCGGGTTCTCCATCCGGTGCACCTCGCCCAGGGGGACGTAGACAGACTGGTTCTCGCTCACCAGCTTCACCGTCTCGCCGATGGTCACCTGCGCGGTGCCTTCGACCACGATCCAGTGTTCGGCGCGGTGGTGATGGCTTTGCAGGCTCAGCACGCCGCCGGGTTTGACCACGATGCGCTTGACCTGGAACCGCGGTCCCAGCGCCAGCGTCTCGAACCGGCCCCAGGGGCGGTGCTCCCAGGGAAACTCCTCGGCCTGGGGGGCCTGTTTGGCGCGCAGGGCGGTGACCGCCTGCTTGACGTCCTGCGCGCGGGCGCGGTCGGCGACCAGCACCGCGTCGCGGGTGGCGACCACCAGCATGTTGCTCAGCCCCAGGCCCACCACTTCGAGTGCGGGGTCGTCCGAGCGCAGCAGGCTGTGCGTGCAATCGAGCGCCGTCGCGGCCCCGGTCAGGGCGTTTCCGGCCGTATCAGAGCCTGTTTCCCGCCCCACGGCATCCCAGTCGCCCAGGTCCGACCAGCCGGCGGCGAACGGCACGCAGACGATGTTTTCGGCCCGTTCCATGATGGCGTGGTCGATCGAGATGTCGGCGACCTTGTCCCAGGCATCGGGCGCCAGGCGGAAGAAGTTGAGATCCGCCGCGGCATCGCGCACCGCCGCCTCGACCGGGGCCAGCAGATCGGGGGCGTGGGTGCGGAAGGCCTCGACGATGGTGCGCGGCGAAAACAGGAAGATGCCGGCGTTCCACAGATATCCCGTGGCCGCGAGCATCCGGGCCGCGCGCGCGGCATCGGGCTTTTCGACGAAGCGCGCGACGGGGCGGGCGGGGGCGCCGGTATCCGGGCCCAGTTCGATATAGCCATAGCCGGTTTCGGGCCGGGTCGGGGTGATGCCGAAGGTGACAAGCTGCCCGGCCAGCGCCGCGTCGACACCGCCCTGCACCGTGCGCACAAAGGCGTCGGCATCCGGAATGGCGTGATCGGACGGCGCGACCAGCATCAGCGCCTCGGGATCGCGCGCCAGCAGCCAGAGCGCGGCGGCCAGCACGGCGGGGGCGGTGTTGCGCCCGGCGGGTTCGATCAGCACATCGCCGGACGGCAGGCCGGCCTGGGCCAGCTGATCGGTGACGATGAACCGGAAATCGGCCCCCGTGATCACCAGCGGCGGCGCGAAACCCGGTCCGGACAGGCGCCGGGCCGAGGCCTGGAACAGGCTCTCCGGCGCGGTCAGGGCCGAAAACTGTTTGGGATAGCTCTTGCGCGACAGCGGCCACAGGCGGGTGCCCGACCCGCCGGCCAGAAGCACGGGAACGATTTTCATGTCAGGCCCTTTTCCGCGGTTTCTCTGTGGCGACGATAGGCAGGCGGCGCCGTCAGCGCATCCGCTTTATGCGCCCGGCAGTGCGAATCCGGACAGAGTGTTGTCATAACCGAACGCCTCGAACAGCGCGTGGTTCTGCGGCGCAAAGGCCGTCTCGATCAGGGCGATGCGCGCCTCCGTGCGGCCCGGGTCTTCGGTGTCGGTCGTGTGGTAGGCCGCGTGGAACAGGTCGCGGATTTCCGCGTCCGGGCGGGAGGGGTCGCGCATCGCGGCGGCCAGGCGGTCGCAATCCACCATGCGCAGCGACGGGTTCGTCATGTAGCGCGGCACATCCCAGTCCAGCGGCAGATCCGGACCCACAAGGCGCGACAGCACCGGGCGGATCGCGCGATGACTGTCCACGGTGACCCGGGCGGCGCCAAAGCACTGCTGCCAGTTGGTCAGGAAGGTCGCAGGCTTGAGGTTGTGGACCCGGCGCAGGGCGAATTCGTCGAAACTCTGGCCGTTGTAGGGTCTGCGTTTGGCCAGGAACTCCTCGAAGAACTGCTTCATGAACTGCGAATAGTCCCCGAAGATGAATTCGGAAAACGGGCGCAGAAACGCCAGTATATGCACCTCGGTGCCGGTTGCGCGCGCCAGGCCGGCCAGGGGCGCGCCGCGCCGGGCCATGGAGTAGAGGTCCTCGTGGCTGAGGATGACCGTGTCCACGCCATCGGCAAAGAACGCCTCGTACCCGGCGCGGTCAAGCTTGTCGAGCTCTGCGGCATTGCCGGGATGGCCGCCGCCGTCATGCGGATAGCGGATGCCCTGCGCCAGCAGCTGCGCCTGGTTGCGCAGCAGCACCTGTTGCAGGAAGGTCGAGCCGCATTTGGGCGAGCCGACATGCAGGATCAGCCGCCGGGTCATGCGGCGCGCCCGGCGGTGAGGGGGGCCAGCCGCCGCGACAGCCGGTCGATCGTGGCCTCGAGCGTCGGACCCAGCGGTGCGAGGTCGATTTTCCGGTCGGCCTCGTCGACGGCGGGCAGGTGCCAGGCGCGGGACAGCGCCTGCGCCAGCGCCGGCACCGTGGCCGGCGCCGACAGGATCGCCGGGCTGAGCCGTCCCAGGTCCTTGGGGCCGAAGCTGTTGGTGACCACCCGGACCCCGGCGGCGGCCATCTCCAGCGGCGGATGGCTGGGATGCGGCGAATACATCAGCGACAGGCCCAGGTCGGTGCCCAGCAGATAGGCGGGGTACTTCTCCCACGGCAGTTTGCCGAGGCTGCGCAGCTCCAGCCCGCGCGGCAGGGTCACCGGCGTGTGGGACATGCCCAGGGACACCAGGTCGATATCGCCGGGGGTCAGCTTTTCGGTGTCGATGAAGCGGGCCAGCGCCTCGATCGCGGTGGCATACATGTTGCGCGCGACCTCGGGGCGACCGTAGACCGCCAGCCGACGCGGGCCCGGGCCGCGCCCGGGCCGGGGCCGCGCGGCATAGCGGGCGATGTCGATGGCGGGGCGGAAGGTCAGCGCGTCGGGCCCGGCGAATCCGAAGCCCTGCTGCTGGAAATGATCGCGCAGGAGCGTGGTGTTGAAGATCGGCACGAAGTCGAGATCGTAGCTGGCCAGGGCGTCGGCATATTCCGGACCCCAGGCGTAGAAATTCGGCTCGAAATCCTGGATCAGGTAGAAAAAGCGGCTCTGTTCCAGCCTGAAACGGCGAATGAGCCTGTCGGCCACATGCGCACTCCACCACGCGGTCGCGAGGAAGACATCGCCCTTGTGGGCCGGGATGGTGCCGCTCTTGACGCCGCAGGCCAGGCTGATGCGCGCGGCGGTGCCCGCCGGCGCGTCGCCGGGCAGCCGGTTCAGCAGGAAGGCGCGCGAGGCGGGCTGCGACGACACCGGCAGGTCGGTGGCGACAAAGCGCACCGTGTGGCCGCGCGCCGCCAGACCCAGCCCGATATCGAGCGCGGTGACGATCCCGGCAAAGACCTCGGTGGGATTCAACGTCGGCACCAGCACGGTCAGGGCGGGCGTGTCGGCGGTGAAGTCGGGGTCCCAGCGCGGTTCCTTGCGGATGTCGGTATGGGTGGCATACGGCACCGGGCGGGTGGCGACCTCTGCGGCGTTCCGCGGCCGGGCCGGGGGCACGCCGGGGCTGAGCGAATAGAGCCGGGTGTCGAAGCTTTCGATGGCGGCGCTGAGCCCCGGCCCCAGCGCCTCGCGCAGGGCCCAGGACACCCGGCCGATGCTGACCACGGCAAAGCCGGCGGCGATGCGCGCCAGGCCCAGATGCCCGGTCAGTCCCAGCCGGAGGGCATCCCAGAGATGGCTGCCGGTGCCGCGCAGCCGCTTGAGATAGGGCCGGAGCGGCGTGAGCGTGGTGCGCCCGGGTGTCAGCTGCCCGTCGGCCAGGGCATCGCTGATCCGGGCATGGGCGGATTGCGCCAGGTAGCGGGCCAGCGCGTAGGAGGCCGCCTCGCGCCGCAGCCACATGGCATCGGGCCGCCGCCGCCGCCCGGCGCGCAGCCAGCCCTTCTGCCGGTCCACCGCGCCGATGGCATTGGTGCCGTGCTGGCGGTAGTCCACCAGGGGCGCGTCGATCCGCGCCACGCCGCCGGTGGCGGCGGCGATCAGGCCGAGCCAGAGATCGTGGTAGAAATGCACCCCCGACTGCTGCGGAAAGGGCAGGGCGAGGCGCATGACCTCGGCGCGCATCAGCAGGGTCATGCCGGTGATGGTGTTGCGGTACAGCAGGCCGCGCAGGCCGGGGTGGCGGTGGCGGCGTTCGAAGCGGAACATCGAGGGCTGCAGCACGCTGGTGCCGTCCGGCCCCACCAGCCGCGCGTCGGAATGCACCAGCTGTGCGCCGCTGCGGTCCAGCTCGGCGATGCCGCGGGCCAGCCGGTCGGGGTGCCAGACGTCATCCTGGTCGCAGAGCGCGATTAGCGGATCGCCGCCGTCCATCGCCCCGGCCAGGGCCTGTGCCTCCCAGAGTCCCGCCTCGAAGGCGCAGACGGCGTCCATCTCGCTGTCGCAGGGCACCGTGACCGTATCCCGCAGCCCGGCCTCTGCGGCGGTGCGCGTCACCAGATCCTCCGACACCCCGTCGGCGATCACCGCGATCAGGCGCAGCTTGTCGTGGCTTTGCCCGGCGAGCGAGGCCATCTGCGCGGCCAGGTACGCCGGGTCGGGCCGGAACACCGCCATCACGATCAGCACGGTCGGTACGGGGGCAGGTGGGGAACTGGAGGACATGATGTTCCGGAACATGACGATACGCGCCGTCCCTAGCGGTCCGGCTGGGGCGGCGCAACCATGCCCGGGTCCCGGTTCACGCAGAGATGTCCGTGCCGTGCCCCTGGCGCCCGATGCTGTCATAGGCGTCAAAGCCCGCCTCGGCGGCATCTTCGGCGCTGTAGATGTTGCGCAGGTCGGCCATGCGCCGGGTGCTCATGCCGTTCGCGATGCGCGCGAGGTCGAGCGCGCGGAATTCGTTCCATTCGGTGAGGATCACCAGCAGATCCGCATGGGCGGTGGCGGCATAGGGATCGGGCTCCCAGGTGACGCCGGGCAGCAGCGCCTCGCCCTCGTGGCGGCCCTGCGGATCGGTCACACGTACCCGGGCGCCGCCGCCCACCAGCGCCGGCACGATGGTCAGCGACGGCGCGTCGCGCATGTCGTCGGTATTGGGCTTGAAGGTCACCCCCAGCACCGCCACGGTCTTGCCGTTGAACGACCCGCCGCAGAGGTCGCGCAGCTTGTCGATCATCCGGCGCTTGACCTCTTCGTTGACCTTGATGACGGCCTCGGTGATCTGCATCGGCTGGCCATGTTCCTGGCCGATCCGGGCCAGCGCCTTGGTGTCCTTGGGAAAGCACGACCCGCCATAGCCCGGGCCCGCATGCAGGAACTTGTTGCCGATGCGGCCGTCCATGCCCATGCCGCGGCTGACCTGCTTGACGTCCGCGCCGACCTTTTCGCAGAGCGCGGCGATCTCGTTGATGAAGGTGATCTTGGTGGCGAGAAAGGCGTTGGCGGCGTATTTGATCATCTCGGCCGATTCCAGGTCGGTGGTGACGATCGGGAAATCGCGCAGGTAGAGCGGGCGGTAGATCTCTTCCATCACCTTGGCGGCGCGGTCGGTCTGCACGCCGACGACGACGCGGTCGGGCTTCATGAAATCGTCGATGGCCGCCCCTTCGCGCAGGAATTCGGGGTTGGAGGCGACGTCGAAGTCGAGATCGGGATTGGCGGCGCGCACGACCTCGGCGACCTTGCGGTTGGTGCCCACGGGCACGGTCGATTTGGTGACGATGACCATGTAGTGATCGGCGGCCTTGGCGATCTCTTCGGCGGCGGCCATCACATAGGTCAGGTCCGCATGGCCGTCGCCGCGCCGCGTCGGCGTGCCCACGGCGATGAACACCGCATCGGCGCCGGCGATGGCGGCCTTGAGGTCGCGGGTGAAGGTCAGGCGCCCGGCCTCGACGTTCTTGGCCATGAGCCGGTCGAGCCCTGGCTCGAAGATCGGCACCTCGCCGCGTTCCAGCATCTCGATCTTGCGGGGGTCCTTGTCGACGCAGACGATATCGTGCCCGAAATCGGAAAAGCACACGCCCGAGACAAGGCCCACGTAGCCGGTGCCGATCATTGCGATTTTCATGGAATATGTCCTTTGCCGGTGCTGAATATGCGGCGGTTAAAGCCCTGCGCGGCTTCGGTGTCAACGCGCCGAACGGGATCGTCGGCGGTCTGTGGCCCGCGCTGGCCGGCAGGGCACGGCCCCGAGGCGGCCCGCAGCCGTCGCAGAGACGGGCGTGGCCCGGAATGCTCGAGAATTCCGAGCCGGGTTCCTCGCGGAAAACGCGCCCGCCTCAGAAGATCTGATCGTAGTCTCCGACGCCTGGCTCCTGGCGGATCACCGCGTCGAGCTCGGCAAAGATCGCACGCAATTCCTGCTCGCTTTGCGCACTTTCGCAGACCACCACCAGGTTGGGGGTGTTGGAAGAGGCGCGGACAAGGCCCCAGGAGCCGTTTTCGAGGATCAGCCGCGCGCCGTTGACGGTCACCACCTGGCTGATCTTCTGTCCCGCAAGCGTGTCGAGCTTTTCGAGGCGGGCGACGGTGCGCTCAAGGATATCGTATTTCTCGGTATCCGCGGCATAAGGCGACAGGGTCGGCATCGACCAGGTGCGGGGCAGGGCGCGGCGCAGGTCCGACATCGACTGGCCGGGGTTGCGGTCCATGAGCTTGCACAGTTCCACCGCGACGCGCATGCCGCAGTCGTAGCCGCGCCCGATGTCGCCCGACAGGAAGTAATGCCCGGATTTCTCGAACCCGGCGAGCGCGCCCAGATCGCGCACCCGGCGCTTCATGTGGCTGTGCCCGGTCTTCCAGTAATCGGCGGTGATGCCGTTGGCGCGCAGCACCGGATCCGAGGCGAACAGCCCGGTGGATTTCACATCTGCCACGAAGGTTGCGCCGGGATAGAGACTGGAAAGGTCGCGCGCCAAGATCACGCCGACCTTGTCGGCAAAGATCTCCTCGCCCTCGTCGTCGACCACGCCGCAGCGGTCGCCGTCGCCGTCGAATCCCAGGGCCAGGTCCGCGCCGCTGTCGCGCACAGAGGCCGCCATGTCGTGCAGCATCTCCATCGCTTCGGGGTTGGGGTTGTAGTGGGGGAAGGTGTAATCGGGGGTGCAGTGGCTTTCCACCACCTCGACCCCGATGCGGCGCAGAAGCTCGGGCGCGAAGGCCCCGGCGGTGCCGTTGCCGCAGGCGCAGACCACCTTGAGCGGACGGGTCATCCTGAAATCGCCTGCGAGATCGTCCAGATAGGCGTCGCGCACGCCGTCGACGAATTCATAAGCCCCGCCCGGGCGCGGCTGGCCGCGGCCCCCCAGCACGATGTCCCTGAGTTCCGCCATCTCGTCGGGGCCGTGGGTCAGGGGGCGGTCGAACCCCATCTTGACCCCGGTCCAGCCGTTGGGGTTGTGCGACGCGGTGACCATGGCGACGGCGGGCACATCCAGGTGGAACTGCGCGAAATAGGCCATGGGCGACAGGCACGGGCCGATGTCGCGCACGGAGATGCCCGCCTGCATGAGCCCCAGGATCAGCGCATTCTTGATCGACAGCGAATAGTCGCGGTAATCGTTTCCGACGGCGATCACAGGCTCTATGCCACGCAAATGCATCTGCGTGCCGAGGCCCAGACCCAGCGCCGTGACGCCGGGCAGGTTGATGCCTTCGGGGTATGTCCAGCGCGCGTCGTATTCGCGAAAGCCGGTGGGGGCGATCATCGCGTCGCGCAGAAAGGCCCAGGTGTTCGGGGTGACCGTGGACAGCGGCTGCGTCATGGAGGGTCTTTCTGGCTGGCTGCTCTTTTTCGAGAAACGCTAGAGGCTTTGCGCAATCGGTTCAACGGCGGTGCGCGGGCTTTTCATTGCCGCGCGCTGGGATAGGGTGCGGGCAGCCCTGACCGGAGCCTGCCGATGACCGACGATCCCGCCTCTCTCGATCCCGACGACTGGGATGCCTTCCGCGCCGCGGCGCATGACCTGCTCGACAGCTGCATCGACCGGCTGGCGGCGGCGGGGGATCATCCCTGGCAGCCGGTACCCGAGACGGTGCGCGCGGGCTATGCGGTGGGGCCGGTGGCCGCCGATCCGGCGGCGCTCGCGGACAGGCTGCGCGACGAGGTGCTGCCCTATGGCACCGGCAACACCCATCCGCAGTTCTTTGGATGGGTGCATGGCACGGGGCTGGCTTCGGGGCTCCTGTCCGAGATGGTGGCCGCGACGATGAATGCCAATTGCGGCGGGCGCGATCACGGCGCGGTCTACATGGAGCGCGCGGTGGTGGACTGGGCGCGCGGCGTCTTCGGGATGCCCGCGGGCGCGAGCGGGCTGCTGGTGGCGGGCACGAGCCAGGCGACGGTGATCGCCCTGGCCGCCGCCCGCGCCCGGGCGCTGGGGCCCGAGGTGGTGGCGCGCGGGATGCAGGGCGCGCCGCTTGTCGCCTATGCCGGGGCGGGGGTGCACAATGCCGCGCAAAAGGCGCTGGCGCTTCTGGGCATCGGCGCCGAGGCCCTGCGCAGGATCCCCGACGGTTCGGCCGGAACAGACACGGATGTGCTGCGCGCGGCCATCGCCCGGGACCGCGCCGCCGGCCTGCATCCCTTTGCCGTGATCGGCACCGCCGGTTCGGTGGACCTGGGCCGGTTCGACGATCTGGAGGCGCTGGCGGATCTGGCTCGCGATGAAGACCTGTGGTTGCATGTGGACGGCGCCTTCGGTGCCTGGCTCGCGATCGCGGGAGAGCCCTGGGCGGGACGGGTGCGCGGCATCGGACGCGCCGACAGCCTGGCCTGCGATTTCCACAAGTGGATGTACGTGCCCTACGATTGCGGGCTGGTGCTGATCGCCGACGAGACCTGGCACCGGGCGGCCTTTGCGGCGCGGCCGTCCTACCTCGAAGGGCAGGCGCGGGGGCTGGCGGGGGGCGATCCGTGGTATTGCGACTACGGCGTGGACCTGTCGCGCGGCAATCGCGCGCTCAAGGTCTGGACCGCGCTCACCGCCTATGGCCAGGACCGCCTTGGCGCGGCCATCGCGGGCAATTGCGCGCGGGCGGCGGACATGGCGGCGGCGGTCGAGGCCGCGCCGCACATGGCGCTTTTGGCCGCAGTAGAGACGAATCTCTGCGTCTTCACCGCCGATTCCCGGTTACCGGCGGAGGATCAGTCGGCGCTCAACCGGCGGATCGCGCAGGACCTGCAACTTTCCGGCGAAGCGGTGTTTTCCACCGTGGAGATCGGCGGCGTCACCGGCCTGCGCGCGGCGATCACCAACCATCGCACGCGGCCGCAGCACATCCGCGAGGCGGTGGCGGCGGTGCTGCGGGCGCGCGGGGACTAGAATCGCCCCGGGGGGGGCGATACGAGAGACGCCGTCCGATGCGCTTGGGCATCGGCGCAGCAGGATCGCCCTTCGGGCGATACGAGAGACGCCGTCCGATGCACTTGGGCATCGGCGCAGCAGGATCGCCCTTCGGGCGATACGAGAGACGCTGTCTCTCGTGCTCTCTGGAGGTTTATCGGCAAGATGAAGCAGGGGCTGGGTGGTCACGGTCTGCGCCGGAGGCGGTCCGGTTGTTCGGCGTGTCAGCCGTCGCGGCGCAGGGTGTAGAGCGCGCCCGCCTCGAGCGGGCCGGTGACCGTGGTTTCGCTGCCGTCGGCCCAGCGGATGTGCAGCGACGCGGCGGCGGTGGCGCTGCCCAGGCCGAAATGCACCCGGGGGGCATCGAAGGACATGAAGCCGCCGCCGATCTGAACCTCGCGGCTGAGGCGCCGGCCGTCCTCGGTGGTCAGGGTCAGCACCGCGCCGATGCCGTCGCGGTTGCCGGCGCGGTCGTCGAGCGCGATGGCAAGCGCGTTGCCGTCCTGCGCATTGTTGCGGAAGACCTGCAAGGGGCCGTTGACCGGGTGGGTCACCATGTCGAGATCGCCGTCGCCATCCATGTCGAAGGCGGTGGCGGCGGCGGTCATCAGGTAGTCTTCGAGGCCGAAGGGGACGGAGGCTTCGGTGAAGGTGCCCTCGCCGGTGTTGTGGAAGAAGAGGTTCGAGGGCGAGACCTCGTTCGGAACCCAGGTGCCGTTGACGATATAGACATCCTGCCAGCCGTCATTGTCGAAATCCGCCACCTTGGTGTCCCAGGACCAGCCGCCGACCTCGAGCCCGCGGGCGGTGGCGGTGTCGCTGTAGGCGCCGCCCTGGCCCTCGAGTTCGAGCAGGACGTTGGAGCGCAGGATCTGCTGCACGCCGGCCTCGGCCTCGTCGGCGGTGACGGCGCGGACGGGCAGGAAATGCAGGTCGCAGAAGCTGCGCGGGCGCGGCTGGCTGTCGGGGATGAGGGCGCAGATCTTGGGATCGTTGCGCTGGATGGCGAGGTCCTTGACCAGCATCGCCTTGCATTCGGCCTGCAGCGCGCCGCTGAGTTCGGTGCATTTGCTGGCATAGGTCGGGTCGAAATTGTTGCCCGAGCGGTACCAGGTCTTGATCTCCATGTTGCGCGCGCAGGTGGCCCTGGCCTCCGGGTTCCGGATGCTGTCGCAATAGAGGGCGAGGTCCTGCATCTTGAGCTTTTTCGACACGCCCGAGGACCGGCCCGCGATCTGCGCGAAGTAAAGCTCGGGCAGGCCGTCGTTCATGAGATCCGCCACCTTGATCGCCATGGTGGTGGTGGTGGTATGGGGCAGCCTGGCATCGGCATGGGTGATCTGGCGCAACCCGCCCGCGCCGTCGCCCATGTAGAGGTAGTCGGGGATTTCGAAATCGTTGCCCACCAGCAGGTCGGCGGCGCCGTCGCGGTCCACGTCCGAGAACAGGATCGACAGGGTTTCGCCGGGGATGCCGGGCAGGTCGGTGTAGTCGGTGCCGTCCAGCGTGCCGCCGGCGTCGTGGCCGTTCCAGACGATGCGGTTGCGGCTTTCCTCCCCCGGCACGCGGCGGTACCAGCCCGAGGTCCAGTTGCCCAGGGCGAGGTCCAGATCGCCGTCGCGGTCGGGATCGCCAAGGCTCAGCGCCAGGCTCAGCACCGCGGCGTCGCGGTTGGCGATCGGGGTGGGGGCGCCGGGGAAGCTGCCCTGCACGTTGCGCCAGAGGTAATTGCCTTCGCGGTAGCTGGCGAGGATCAGGTCGCGCCAGCCGTCGTTGTCCACATCCGCCAGCACCGCGTTGAAGATGGCCATGTCGGCCAGCGGGCCCAGATCGACACTGATCCGGGCGAATTGCCCGGTGCCGTCGTTGGCATAAAGGTAAAGCCCGGCCTCGGTCGAGGCGACGACAAGGTCGAGATCGCCGTCGTTGTCGATGTCGCCCGAGGCCAGGCTGCGGCCTTCCCAGAAGGGCGGCCACATGTCGGTCATGGAAAACTCCAGCGGCTTGTCGATGCCGATCTGCGCCGCTTCAATCCGGGTGAACCCGGTGTCGGCGGCCGGGGACTTGGCGGCAAAGGGCGTGGCGGTGAGGCGGACGCGGTCGGCATCGGCGCTGGTCACGCTCCAGGGGTCGGCGGTCGCGGCCTCGGCCGCCCACAGCAGCCGCGGCGCGTCGGTCTGCGCCTCGCCGGTCAGCATCTCGAGCGCCCGGTCGGTCTGGCGTTCGTGCCAGGCCTGCGCGCCCCAGCCCGCGACCATGCCGAAGATCATCACCGTCGCGGCCAGCATCCAGGCGGCGCGGCGGCCCACCGACTGCGCCACGATGAACCAGGAATAGACACTGAAACTGCCCAATGTGAACAAGAGCGCCATGACGTAGCCCTGGCTCATGCCCGAGGACAGCAGCACCCCTGCCATCACCACGTCGAAGCCGATGGGCACCGGCAGGAACACCCCGACGGCGGCCACGGCGATGAGAACGAGCAGCGAAAAGCCCGCGCCCATCACCGCCTCGGTCGGCAGGAAGATCGCCACAACCGTGCCCAGGAACCCGGCGAGGATCATCAGCGGCACGGTCATCTTGACGATGTACCAGAGGTTCTTTGCATAGGCCTTGGCCACTTCCCAGACCGCCACGTGCAGACCTTCGGCGGTGGGCGCGCCCAGCCCCAGTTCCGCCGCCGACCAGGGCGTGTCGATCCGGTGTTCGGGGGCAATCTCCACCCGCGGCAGGACCCGCGCCATCAGCGGCACCACCGCGAGGATGATCACCAGGCTCAGCGCGATCTTGGTCAGCGCCATGTAGAGCGGCAGCAGCGAAAAGAGCATCGTCAGCACCACCACGTTGAGCGTCGGCGAGGCGATCATCGCCGACAGCGTCGTTTCGGCCCGCAGCCCGCTGGTGTACATGCTCCGCGCGATCGGGGCGGCGCAGTTGACGCAGACCCCCAGCGGCGTGCCGATGACGAGCCCGAGAACCGAGTTCGAGAACCGGCCCTTGAAGCTCTTGGTGCGCAGGTAACTGGCGGCGGTGAGGAAGGCGGCGGCGAAGAGCACGCCGAAGGTCATGCCCTTCTTGTTGGTGTTGATCCAGTTGAGCGTCGACCAGAAGATCCGCTCGTAGATCGTCATGTCGCCGGTGATCGGGAATTTCGCCTCGAAGCTCAGCGCGTCCTCGAGCTGGATCGCGCCCGACATCATCGCCTTTTCGTTGAGCGCGGGATAGCGCGAGCCGGTCCAGAACAGGTAGGCGAGGACCGCGACGATCAGGACGGCGAGCAGGAAGCGTTTTTCGTAGGGTTTTGCAATGAGGCTGGACATGGCGGGTGTGTCACCTGGGACTGTGGAATTGGGTTGAGCAATGGCAATGGACGACGGGAAAACCAATGGCGCAGAGGGTAAAGGCTTTCTTCGTTTCGCGCCAGTCCCAAGAGCAGGATCCGACAGCCGGATGCGGGCATGAGACGGGGCATCGACGGGCCGCGATGCGGCGATCCGGGCCTTTGCGCGGCGCGGTTCATGCCTGCCACATCCGGACTCCGGTCCCGCGGTGCGCGAGGCTGTGCCACATCGCCGTGCCGGGGGGCGGCCCGGCGCTGGCACGGCGGCCTTCGGCGTTGTTCCGCGCCGGGCGCGCCGCGGCTAGCCCGCTTTGCAGGCGTTGTGGATCGCCGCTGCCGACCCGGCGACGAAGCGGATCATCCGGCAGATCTCGGCCACCTCCGCCAGGTCCGCGGCCCCGCCGCCTGGCAGCAGCATGACCCGGTCGCAGAGCGCCTCGGTGCGCGGCAGCGAGAGGCCGGGGTTCGCGGCGGCGTGCGGCGGGCTGCGGTGGCCGCCGGGAAAGAAATAGCGCCGCGCCCAGATGCCTTCGGCGGTCAGCAGTTCGACCAGCCGGTCGCGGGTCAGGCCGAAGGCCCGGGCATCGACCTCGGCCACCACGTAATGGTGGTTGTTGTCCTCTGCCGCGGGCGGGCATTTGAGCCGCAGCCCCGTCAGCCCCGCCAGCCCGTCGCGATAGGCGGCATGCACCGCGCGCGCCGCCGCGCGGGTGGCGGGAAAGGCGTCGAGATTGGCCAGCCCCATCGCCGCATGCAGTTCCGACATCTTGGCGTTGACGCCCGTGCAATCGACCCTGTCACTGCCCGAAAAGCCGAAATTCCGCGCCAGCCGCAGCTGGTCGGCCAGGGCCGCGTCGCAGGTGGTGATCAGCCCGCCTTCGCAGGTGTGAAAGGCCTTGGTGGCGTGCAGGGAAAACACCTCGGCCCGGCCGAACCGGCCCAGCGGATGGCCCCGGTGGCGGGCGCCGAAGGCATGGGCGGCATCGAAGAGCAGCGGAATGCCCGCCGCGTCGCAGAGCGCGCCAAGTCCGTCGATGTCGCAGGGGCTGCCCCAGACATGGGTGGCCACGACCGCACCGGTGCGCTCGGTCAGCCGCGCGGCCGCATCCGCCGGGTCCAGCGCCATGTCGGTGCCGACCTCGCAGAAGACCGGGGTGAGGCCGCGCAGCGCCAGCAGGTGCGCGGTCGAGATGAAGGTGTAGGAGGGCAGCAGCACCTCGCCCCGGATGCCCAGGCACTGCATCACCAGGTCGAGTCCGGCGGTGGCATTGCTGGTCAGCACGCAGTGCGGCACGTCGAGGAAGGCCGACAGGCGGCGTTCAAGCTCCTGCACCAGCGGGCCGTCGTTGGTGAACCAGCGCCGCTCCCAGACCGCGTCCATCATCGCGTCGAAGGCGGCGCGGTCGGGCGCCGCCGGGCGGTTGACGTGGCGCGGCGTGTCGAACACCGGCGGCGCGCCGAACAGCGCCAGATCCTCCGGCCCCGTCAGGGGCTTGCGGTGAAACGAGGGGGCAGGGCTGTCGGGCATTCGAGCGCTCGCGTGAAGATGCGGATATCCCTGACACGTTTCCGGGGGGCGCTCAATCCGGCACGGGATCGCCGCCGTCGGCAAAAGCCGCGCCGGGCGCGCGGTAGGCGGGAAAGAAGCCGCCCGGTCCGGCATCGCCCGCCAGAGTGTCGTAGCGCGCCGCATCCAGCACCTTGCCGCAGATCAGCGCGCTGCGGGTCTGGGTGGTCCAGCCCGCCTTGAATCGCGCCAGCCCGTCGCGCGCGGCGTCGTCATGGCCCGCCGCACCGCCCAGGTTGGCATGGGTCAGGCCGCGCGCCTCGAGCGCCTCGAGCGTGGCGTGGATCAGCGCGTAGCTGGTGTTCTGCCGGTGCGCCCGGGGATCGAGGAACATCAGGTGCAGGTTGGCGGTGGCGCCGTGGCAGAAGCTCAGCATCGCCCCGGCGAGGCCCGCGCCGTCGCGTGCCGTCATCAGAAGCCCGCCGGGTACCGCCAGCTGCTTCGCCACGGTGGCGGGCGACAGCGCCTGAAGCCCGCGCACGCGGTGGCGGGCGACCGTGGTCTGGTAGAGCTCCCAGAGCGTGCCGGCCAGGGCGGCGGGATCGGCGACGATCTCCATCTCGTGCGTTTCCAGGGCGCGGCGGGCGATGCGGCGCATCTCCTTGGGGCGGCTACGGCGCCAGTCGGCGGTCAGATCGGCGACGTAATGGGTCTTGAACGGGCGGCAGAGATCCCAGCCGCGGGTGGCCTTCTGCACCGTCCCGGTGGCGAAGGGATCGGCGACGAAGGTCAGCGAGACCGCCCCGGGGATCGCCAGGGTTGACAGGTCCTGGTCCAGCGCGCTCCAGTCGGTGCACATGGCATAGGGATAGGGGCCGATATAGTCCCAGCTGTCCGGCCCCAGGGGCCGGCGCAGCAGCTGCAGGCCGCTGGCGGGCAGCCGGACCGGCGTGCCGAAGTCGCCGTAGCTTTGTCCGAAGGCCGGGGACAGGTAGCCGGGCTCTGCGCCGGTCATCTCTCGATCAGGATGTCGTGCCGGTACCAGGCCCCGGCGATCGCCGGATCGGCGTCGGTGAACCGCGCGGACAGACCCAGATCGGCGCAGATCGCGCGCACCTCGTCGGCCCCGTACCAATGGGTGACGAGGTCGCGGCCCAGAAGCCGGCGCAGCCGCAGCCCCAGCCCGGGATTGAGCCGACGGTCGAACGCGTCCCGCCGCGCCGCATCGGGCACGAAGGCGAACAGCAGCCGTGCGCCGGGCGCGGTCATCGTCTTCAGACGCACCAGCAGGTCGCGGAACTCGGCCTTGGAAAAGTGCTGCAGGGCGGCGTTCATCAGCACCCGGTCGAACCCGCCGCCCAGGTCGTCGGGCAGGCGTTTGGCATCCGCCACCCGGTAGTCGAGGTTGGGGGCGGCGCATTCGGCCTTTGCGACGCGGATCATCTCGGCAGAGAAATCCATCGCCACGGTATGGGCGAAATGCCCCGCCAGCGCCCGGGTGACGACGCCGTTGCCGCAGCACAGCTCCAGCAGCGTGGACCGCGGCGCGGGATCGAGCTGGGCCAGGAGTGCCGCCAGCATCGCCTCGAACTGTGCCGGACCGATGGGTTGGCCCTGATGGGTATGGCCGACCTGCCAGAACAGGCCCTTCCCGGCTCCGGCGGCGGCGCGGCGGTCGTAATATCTGGAGACCCAATTCATCTGACGGCTTTCCGGCTGCGGTGGTCCCGCAGATACCGTGCGGGGTTTCGCCTTGTCCAGCGTCTCTTGGCTCCGGCGCCGGCAAAGGTGGTGCGGGTGCGGGCGATTTGTTAAGGCAGGGACGACAGATGGCGCAACGGCTGGCGGGACGAGATGAAACTGGAATTTCTGCTGTGCGGCAGCCCCACCGACGGGTTCTTTTCCCAGATGGCGTTCTTCCGGCTCTGCCTCGACGCGCTTGGCGGCGACGAGGCGCGCGCCCGGCTGGTCTGCACCTTCGGCGATCACACGGTCGAAGAGATACCCGCCCGATGGCAGCCGTTTTTCGAGCGGATCGAGGTGCACTGGGCGCATGCGCCGGGGGCTCCGAACCCCGCCCATCTGCACCAGCACGAGATGCGGTTCGATCTGCTGGACCCCACCGCCGATCTGTCGGTGCTTTGCGATGCCGACGTGGCGGTGCTGGCGCCGGTCGGGCCGATGGCGCGCGAGTTGCTGGCCGAGCAGGCCCTGGGCGGGGTGATCGCGCATTTCCATTTCCCCTGGGAGGGGCGTGACCGGAACCCCGGGCGCGACTGGCCCGAGATCGCCCGGGCGGTTCTGGGGCGCGATATCGCCACGCCATACCGCTATACGCTGGTACCGCAGGAGGACCCGCCCGAGGCGCCGTTCTACATCAACTACGGCATGTTCGCCGGACCGCCGGCGCAATTGGCCGCCTTCCACGCCCATGACCTGCAACTGCGCCCCAGGGTGGCGGCGCAGCTTGGCGACTGGTGGGCGCCGCAGGTGTCGCTGGCGCTGACCTGCATCGACCTGGGCCTGCCGGTGCGTGCCCTGCCGATGCGCTGGAACTTTCCCAACGATCCCATCGCCGACCGGATGTACCCGCAGGAACTGGAGCATGTCGTGTTCCTGCACTACCTGCGCGGCCAGGCGTTCCGCCGGGATCGGGTGTTTGCCGATGCGCAGGCCTTTGCGCGATTTCTGGACCGCCCCGTGGAGGGGTCGAACGCGGTGTTCCAGCGCGCTGTCGCCCGGATCACCGGCGGGCGCTATCCGTTTCCCGGATAAGCCCTGCCTCGCCCAGCCCCAGCGCCCGCACCGCGGCGAAAAGCCGGTCGCGGGTGGCGTCGTCATGGCGCCGTCCGCCAAGATCGCCGGTCCGGCAGGCAGGATGCGCAGGGTCCAGATAGGCGCGGGCAAAGCGCGCATTGCTCTCGGCGTAGCGGTCGCGGAGGGCGCGGGCCTGCGCTGCGCTCAGCAGCACCGCGGGCAGATCGCCCGCCGCGGCGAACCCGGCAAAGAGCTTGCGGTAAAGCGGTTGGCGGGCCTCGATCTCGATCCCGTTGAGCAGCCGTGCGGCCAGCAGCGCCCGCGCGCCGATGGACCGGTTGGCATAGCCTGCATCCTGTGCCGTATCTTCGGGGGCGGGCAGATCGCGGGCGGGCAGGCAGTCGAGGAACCGCGCCACCGCATCGCCCGCCGCCCCGTCATAGACCCGGGCCTGGATGTTTTCGGCCCCGAACCGTGCCGCCCAGGCCGCGCATTCGGCGGCATAGTCGGCCCCTTCCAGAGCGTCGGCATAGGCGGCGGGGCTGCGCGTCTCGCGCATGAGCTTGACCATCTGGTTGTATTCGGATTCCGCCAGCTCGTCCTGCGACCGGACCAGAAAGATCACCCTGACCTGCAACTCGACCCCCAGTGCCGCGATCCAGTCGGCCAGCGCATCGAGATCGGCGAGCGGGAAATTCTCGGAACTCAGCAGCAGCGCGGGCGCGGTGCTGGCGCGGATCTCTGCCGCCGTTTCGGCGCGGATGCCTGCGGGGTCCCTGGCGGGGATCATGGTGCCGGGCGGGTCGGTGATGAAGCTCTTGGCGAATTCCTGGTGGCCGACGCCGCGCCCGCGGTCGCCCGCCAGCAGATAGTCGATCCCGGCGGCCAGCAGCGCGTCGCGGTTGCGCCCCAGATAGGCCTGTTGCGCGGTGGTGCCGGTCTTGCCGCGGCCGATATGCAGATAGAGGGTCTTCAAGGGGCCCGGTCCGTTGCGAACATCGGCGCCATAGGCCCCCTGGACGTCTCTGCTGTCAACCCCGGAGGGTCAGTCGCGCCGGGCCAGGTGCGCCTCGACCGCGGCCAGCCGCTCCTCGAGCTCCGCGATGTAGAGATGCGCCTTCTCCAGCTCGTTGAGCATGCCGCCGGTCATGGCGGTGATGTTGAACGGGCCGTCCTCGGGCGTCGGGCCGACATTGGGCAGGTGCTTGTTGGCCTTCATCAGTGCCGCCTGTTCGGCAATCGTGGGCAGCGGATAATCCGCGTCGAACACGCGGTCGCAGCCCGCCGAACAGGAGCCCGCGGTGAAAAGCCGGCCCTGGATCGTCAGATCGCCCGCGGCGTTGACCGTCATCTCGGGTCCGTCGGCCACCCCGTCGGCGATGAGGAACCGGTTGGGGGCGGCCTGTTCGTGGGTGAAATACCAGATCGTGCCGGCCTGCTGGTTGTCGAACGTGATGTAGGATCCGCCGGTATTGGTCAGCTTGACCATTTCGCGCGTGCCGCCCGGGCTGCCCGCGACGTTCTCCACCAGAAGCGCGGCCGTGCCGTCGCCCCGGCTGATATGCAGCGCGGCATCGGGGGTGGCGTCGCCAAGCCCCACATTGCCGGAGGCCCCGACGAACAGGCTGTCGCCGGGGGCGGAGGTGCTGACCTGCAGCGGAACCGCCCCGGAGGCCGTCACGTTCTGCAGCGCGAAGGACTGTTCCGAACCGGTGATCTGCCAGATCTGGTTGCCCAGCGTGGCGTTGAACTGCTCCATCCGGATACCCGGACCGGAGTCGCCGACGATGTGCAGACGCTCCTGCGGGATTGCGGTGCCAAGTCCGATCTGGCCCAGGTCGTCGACGTAAAGCGCATTGGCCGGCGCGCCGCCCTCGAGGCGGAAGATCTGACGGTTGCTGTCGACATTGCGGATGGCGAAATAGTCGAAACCGCCGGACCCGCTGTCATTGGCCGTCAGCTCCCAGTCGGTGGTGGAGAAGCCCGCGGTGGTCGAACTGTCGGCGAAGCGCAGGCGGGTGTTCTCGTCCTTGAGCTTGAGGGTCTGGCCGGTGAGATCCTCGAGCAGGCCGCAGTCATCCCCGGCGCACAGATCGCCCGAGATGCTGTAGGGTCCGAGGAGCAGGGTCTGGGCCGGTGCGGCAGAGGCGGCCAGCAGGCCGGCGACGACGAGACCGGGACGGAAAAAGCGGTGATGTTGTGACATGATACTATTCCCTTGAACAAGCAACGATGTGATCCGCGTGAGACGCGGATACCCCGAGCATGCCATGGCACCGCCGTTATTCTCCTTATAGGTGTGCTAGCTATCCATAAATACAACTTGAGCGTGCTATTTTCGCAACACGGCTGACAGCCGTCCGATCAGTCCGCGAAGCGCGCTTCGAGCTTTTCGAGCCGCAGGGTCAGATCGTTTTGGACCGCTTTCAACGCGGCGTTTTCGCTGCGCTGCGTCGCCAGGTCCGCGTGCAGTTCGGCGATGTAGAGATGCGCCTTCTCCAGCTCGTTGAGCATGCCGCCGGTCATGGCGGTGATGTTGAAGGGGCCATCCTCGGGCGTCGGGCCGACGTTCGGCAGGTGTTTCTTGGCGCGCATCAGCGCGGCCTGTTCGGCGATCGTCGGCAGCGGATAATCCGCGTCGAAGACCCGGTCGCAGCCCGCGGCACAGGAACCCGCGGTGAAAAGCTGGCCGGGGATGGTCAGGTCGCCCTCTGCCGTGAGGGTGAACTCCGGCCCATCGGTCACCGCGTCGGCGATGATGAAGCGGTTGGGGGCGCTGTTCTCGTGGGTGAAGAACCAGGTCGTGCCGGCGGCGAGGTTCTCGAAGGTGAAATAGGACCCGCCGTTGTTGCTGAGCTTGAACATCTCCTGCGCGCCGGACGCGCCGGTGTCCTCGATCAGCAGGCCCGCGGTGTTGTTGCTGCGCGTCACGTGCAGCGGGGCCGCGGGTGTCCCGGTGCCGATGCCGACACGGGCCGTGCCCGCATCGGCATAGATCAGCGGGGCGAGGCTTTGGCTTCGAACCTCGAAATCGTAGTCGTGCCGCCCGGTGTTGAACGAGGTGACGGAGGTTCCGATAACCTGCGTCAGGTCCGGCGCACCGGCACTCAGAGAGAATATCCCCTCTTCGCTGGTCGGGCGTTTGATGGCGAAATTCCCGAAATCCTCGATGCCGATCTCATAGCTCGGCCCCCCACCCGCACCGATGTCCGTCCGGTCGATCCGGATCGCGGAGCTGGTGGCGGTCACCATATTCAGCCGCGCCTGCGGGAGCGACGTGCCCAGCCCGATATCGCCATCGGGGGCCACGAAAAACGCGTTGGTGGGGGCCGCGGCGCTGACGGTCAGCGGGGTGGTGCCGTTGGTCAGATCCTGCAGCATGAACTGATCGCGCTGACCGCTGAGGATCTCGTTGGCCTGCAGCGCCCAGTCGGCGGTGGGAAAGCCGGTGGTTGTCGAAATGTCTTCGAATTCGATCCGGTTCACGGCGCTCTTCAGCTTGATCTGGTTGAAATCGCTGCTGAAGCTTTCGTCGGCCGCACAGGCATTGCCCACACACAGATTGTTGCGGATGGTGGGGTTCGTGTCGGACAGGACCTCGGCGCCAGCCAGGCCGGGTAGCAGGCAGAGCGTGGTGGCGAAAAGATGTCTGAAGGTCATTTCACGTTCTCCGGCACCGGGCTTAGCGGGTGGTCTGCAAGAGGGTTTCAATCTGGGCGAGGCGGGCCTCGATCCCGCGCAGGCGAGTCAGTTCGGCCTCCTGCTCCAGCGTATAGAGCGTGAGCTCCTCGACCTTCTTCAGCAGCGCCATCTGCATCGCGGTCATGTCGAGGCCGGTGTCGGCGATCTGCGCGGCCGACGGCACATCCGGCAGGTGGCGGTTGGTGTCGATGAAGGTCTGCACCTCCGAGAGCGGCCGCAGGGCGTAGCCCTCCTCGAACACGTAATCCGGCACGTTGAGCGTTGTGTTGCCGGAGATGAAGTTGCCCGGTATCGTGATATCGCCCTCTGCCGTCAGGCTGAACTCCGGCCCGTCCGTCACCGCATCGGCGATGATGAAGCGGTTGGGCGCGCTGTTTTCATGGGTGAAGAACCAGGTCGTGCCGGCGGCGGTGTTGTCGAGCGTGAAGTACGACCCGCCGTTGTTGCGCATCGCGAACATCTCGCGCACCGCCGGGGGCGAGCTGATCAGGTTCTCGACCAGCAGGCCGGCGCTGCCGTCGTTCTTTTGCACATGCAGGGCCGCGGCGGGGTTGTCGGTGCCAAAGCCGATGGCGCTGTTGTCATCGATATACAGGCTGCCGTTTTCGGCCCCGGCGCGCACCACGACGGGGATTTCATTGTCGTCGACATTCTTGAGAAACCAGTTGAGGCTGTTGCTGAGGATGTCCCAGTTGCCTGCCAGGCTGCCGGTCGACTGCATCCGGAAGCTGGCGGTCGATCCGCCGACCAGGTGCAGCTGGGCCAGCGGCATGGCGGTGCCCAGGCCCAGCCGTCCGGCGCTGTTGAGCCAGAAGCTGTTGTCGGGCGCGCCGGGCAGGATGGTGAAGGGGGTTCTGCCGGCGTCGAAATCATGCACCGAAAAGCGGTCGATACCGCCGCCCGAATAGGAGTCCGCGTCATTGACCAGCAACCCCCAGTGGCGGCTGGGATGTGTAGAAACGGATTGATCGTCGAATTCGATGGCGACGCGGCTATAGGACAACTTGAGCGGATAGTTGATGTCGAAGCTCTGCGCGGCGGCGGTGGTGGCGCAGCTGTCACCGAGGCAGAGATAGCCCTGGATCACGCTGTTGTCCCGGGTATGCAGGCTGCCGTTGAGATCGAGATCGCCGTTGATGATCTGGTCCTGCGCCATGGCGGGGGCCGCGGAGAGCAGCAGCGCCAGGGCAGGGCCGGCGGGGCGGAAAAGCGGGAAAACGGGCACGGCAGTATCTCCTTTCTGGAAACGGACGCCTCGGCGGCGGTGTGAAAAACCCTTGGTCAAAGGCCCGCCCCCTTGGGGCGGACGGCGCCAGCCTAAAGGCGTTTGACGCCTCTGTCACATCGGGATGCCCGTCAGGGACGCGCCAGGAGCGCGTCGATCTGCGCCTCGAGCCGGGCGATCCGCGCGTCCTGGGCGGCCAGCTGCGCCTCGAGCGCGGTCTTGTCTCCGGCCTGGGCGGTCACCACCCGATGCAGCTCGGCGATGTAGAGATGCGCCTTTTCCAGCTCGTTGAGCATGCCGCCGGTCATGGCGGTGATGTTGAAGGGGCCATCCTCGGGGGTGGGGCCGACGGCGGGCAGGTGCTTTTTCTCGCGCATCATCGCCGCCTGTTCGGCGATCGTCGGCAAAGGATAACCCGCGTCGAAGACCCGGTCGCAGCCCGCGGCACAGGAACCCGCGGTGAAAAGCTGGCCGGGGATGGTCAGGTCGCCCTCTGCCGTGAGGGTGAACTCCGGCCCGTCGGTCACCGCATCGGCGATGATGAAGCGGTTGGGGGCGCTGTTCTCGTGGGTGAAGAACCAGGTGGTGCCGGCATTGGTGTTCTCGAAGGTAAAGTACGACCCGCCGTTGTTCGAGAGCTTGAACAGCTCCTGCGCGCCCGAGGACCCGGTATCCTCGACCAGCACCTGTGCGGTGTTGTCGGTGCGCTGCACATGCAGGGCGGCGGCAGGGTTGGGCGTGCCCATGCCAATGGCCCCGTTCGTTTCGATGCGGAGCGCGAAGCTGGGCGCTGCGCCCTCGATTCCGAAAGGCGCGGTGCCGGCGGTGACATCGCTGATGCCGAAATTGTTGTTGGCCAGGATGTCCCACGACCTTGGCTCGCCCAAAACGTCGATACCGGTCTGTTCCAGCCGGATGGCGGGCGAGGCATTGGCAAGGATATGCAGATCCTGTTGCGGGATCGAGGTGCCCAGGCCGATATCGCCACTGGCGGCCATCCAGAACGCGTTGGCTGGCGCGCCGCCCACGATGGTGAAGGGAATGGTGCCTTGGGTGTCGTCGCGTACGGCGAACATTTCCGTCGCGGTGTCGTTGTCGTTGAACATCAACGTCCAGTCGCGGTCGGGGTTGCTGGAGCTGGAGGTGTCGATGACCTCGATGGCGTTCTCGGTATAGCGGAACCGCAGCGTCACCTCGTTGGCAAAGCTTTCCGACGTCGAGCAGGAATTGCCCAGACACAGGCTGGCGTCGATGGTGCTGTCGTCCTCGACATATAGACTGCCTTCAATGGGATTGCCGGCGCCTGTTGAAGGCACCTGGACGGTCAGGTCGCCTTGGATGACGGTGTCGTCGGGATGGATGGTGACCTGCGCCAGGGCGGGCGAGGCGCAGGTTGCGGCGATAAGCAGGGCTGCGGCTCGTGCGGGAAAGGACAGTATCATGACTATGCTCCTTGGCGTCCGTGGGACAGGGGTCCGACATCGGCAAATTGGGTCTTGAAATGACGGCCCGCCGCAGGGACGGGCCGCCGGACAAGATTAACGGCACAAAAGGCTGCCCTGTCAAAGCTTTGTGGCCCCGGTCCGTCGCCCGCACCGCACCGGTCTACTCGGCCAGCCGCTGCTCCAGCAGTGCCAGCCGCGCGGCCTGATCCGTGATGACCGCCTGCTGTTCCAGCGTATAAAGCGTCAGCTCCTCGACCTTTTTCAGCAAGGCCATCTGCATCTGTGTCACATCGAGCCCCTCGCGGGCCACATCCGCCGCCGAAGGCACATCCGGCAGGTGTCTGTTCGCGGCGACAAAGCTGGCGACCTCCGAGAGGGGGCGCAAATCGTACCCCTCCTCGAACACATAGTCCGGCACGTTGAGCGTCGTGGATCCGGAGATGAAGTTGCCCGGGATCGTGATATCGCCCTCTGCCGTCAGCGTGAACTCCGGCCCGTCGGTCACCGCGTCGGCGATGATGAAGCGGTTGGGGGCGCTGTTCTCGTGGGTGAAGAACCAGGTCGTCCCGGCATCTGTGTTGTCGAGGGTGAAGAACGACCCGCCGTTGTTGCGCATGGTGAACATGCCGCGCGCGGCGGCGGCAGGGCTGGCGGCGGTGTTTTCCACCAGCACCTCGGCGCTGCCGTCGGTGCGTTGCAGGTGCAGCGGCGCGGCGGGCGTGTCGGTGCCGAACCCCACCCCCTGCGCCGTCATCACCAGCTGGTCGTCGCCGATATTGGGCTGGATGCGCAGGGGCGCGGTCAGCCAGCCCCGGTCGAAGACCTGGAACTCGCCGTCGGCGCGGACCGCCAGGTGATAGATCACGTTGCCCGCCAGCGCGGTGTTCTGCATCTCGATCACGGTGCCGGTGCCCACGTTCGACACAATGTCGAGCGATTGATCGGGAAAGGTTGTGCCGATGCCCACGAAATGGCTGCCGCCCAGCCAGAGGGTGTTTTCAAGCGCGCCGCCCTGCACGGTAAAAGGCACCCGGCCCGACTCCGCGTCCTGGATCGAAAACCGCGAAAATCCACCGGGGATGGTGTCGTTGAGCGCCAGCCGCCAATCGCGCCCGTTGCCCACCGGGTTGGTGTCGGTATCCTCGAACAGGATGCCGGGCCGGCGTGCGCGCAGCTTCAGCGCGGCGTTTGCCGGCTGACCGACAGAGGCGTCGTTACACTCTGATCCGATACAGACCTGCCCGTCGAAAAGCGACAGCCCGGCGTTGAAATCGTTGGTGCCGATCTGCGCGCCCTGGCTGATGGGCAGGCGCACCGACAGGCTGTCCAGCGTGGCCAGCCCGTCCACCTCGAGCGTGTCGGTCCGGGTATCGCCTTTGACCACCAGGTCTTGATCGACCGTAAAGCTGCCGTCTACGGAAGAGCCGTCTTGCAGCACGTCCTGGGCCGTGGCGGGCAATGCCGGCAGGAACACACCCAGCACGAGGGCAAAAAGCGGTTGCGAGGCGAAAAAGGTTCGGGAGGTGGAAGCCATTTGAAAATCCAATTCTGTACTGGTCCAGTCACGCAAGGCGCGAAGCGTTTTTGATCAAAGGTGGATCAGCTGCGGCGGGCGCGTCAAGACAGGTGCGGGCCTTCGCGCGCCGTGTGGCGCGTCGAGGTGGATCGGTCCGGCGCGCGTTCGCCTTTGACGGGTTTATCGCCCGATCGCGAGCGCTGCCTCGATCTGTTTCAGCCGTGCGGAGAGAGCGGCGTTTTCCATCTCGAGCGTATCCATGCGGGCCAGCCGGGCCTCCTGCTCCAGCGTGTAAAGCGTCAGCTCCTCGACCTTTTTCAGCAGCGCCATCTGCATTGCCGTCATGTCCAGCCCGGTGTCGGCGATCTGCGCCGCCGAGGGGACATCCGGCAGGTGGGAATGCGCGTCGATGAAGCTGGCCACCTCCGACAGCGGCCGCAGGGCATAGCCGTCGTCAAAGACGTAATCCGGCACGTTGAGCGTGGTCGCCCCGGAAATGAAACTGCCCGGGATCGTGATATCGCCGCCTGCGGTCAGGCTGAACTCCGGCCCGTCGGTGACGCCGTCGGCGATGATGAAGCGGTTGGGGGCGGCCTGTTCATGGGTGAAGAACCAGGTGGTGCCGGCGGCGGTGTTGTCCATCGTGAAGAACGACCCGCCGTTGTTGCGCATGGTGAACAGGCCGCGCGGGGCGCTTGGGCTGAGGGGGGTGTTTTCCACCAGCACCTCGGCACTGCCGTCGTCGCGGGTCACATGCAGCGGCGCGGCGGGGGTGTCGGTGCCCATGCCCACACGCTCGGTGCCCGCATCGGCAAAGATCAGCGATCCGCTGCCCTGCGCGCGGACATCGAAATTGTAATCCTGAAAGGTGCCGTTGAAGATGGCAGTGGTGGCCGCAAGGAACAGCGAATTGCTCGGTGTCCCGGACCGGACGGCGATAGGGGCCGTGCCGTTTGTGGCATCGAAGAGGCCCCATACCCCGTTCGGGTCGATGAAGCTGTCCCAGGCCTGCGGCCCGACGCTGGTGTTGGACCGGTTAAGCCGGATGCCCGTGCCCGAGGTCGTCTCGACATGCAACCGTCCCGCCGGGATCGACGTGCCAATCCCCACATCGCCATTGGCGGCCACATAAAGGCTGTTGTTTGGCGCGGTACCAAGCACCTTGAACGGCACGGTGCCGCCGGTCAGATCCTCGATGAAGAACGAATCCTCGGACGGGGCGTTGGCCTTGAGCGCCCAGTCGTTCACCGAGGTGCCGGCGGTATCCTCGAACACGATGCCGATGCCCGAGCCCTTGACCTTGAGCTGCGCGTTCAGATCGCTGTCAAAGACCTCGGATCCGGTGCAAGAGCCGCCGACGCACAGATCGCCATCGACGCTGTGATCGCCCGGCAGCACGGTCTGGGCGGGGACGGCGGTGGCCATGAGCAAAAGCGCGGCGGCGGCGGGGAAAAGGGATCTTGGCATCAAAGGCTCCGGCAGAGGGCGCCTTGCCCCGGCGCGATCCGCTGACCCCTGCCGGACCGCGGCGCGATCAAAATGACCCTCTGGATAGCACGATGTGCCTGATGTCAGAAGGCTTTTGCAGGATTGCACGCTATGGCTGAACCGTGCCCGGCGCACCCGCGTCGTGGCTGCGGGGGGCCGTCGGCGGCGATGCGGGCGTCAGGCGCCTCCCGGCCCATGGCCTGCCGGACGTATGTCTGGGCCCGGGGCCACACCCACCGCGCGGCGGTGTGGCCCCGGGGCGGGATCAGTCGGCGCTCTGCGCCTCGAGCGCCTCAAGCCGCGCCGACAGCGTGTCGATGTCGCCGTGCAGTTCGGCGATGTAGATATGCGCCTTCTCCAGCTCGTTCAGCATGCCCGCGACCTTCTGCGTGACGTTGAACGGCCCGTCCTCGTCGGTGGGGCCGACATTGGGCAGGTGGCGGTTGCTGTACATCATCGCCGCCTGTTCGGAGATGCTGGGCAGCGGATAGTCGGCATCGAAGACCCGGTCGCAGCCGGCGCCGCAGACAGCGCCCGTGGTGGTCAGATCGCCCGACAGCACGACATTGCCGTCGCGGTCCATCGCGAATTGCAGACCGCCGTCGGAATGGCTGATCAGGAACCGGTTGGGCGCATTGTTTTCATGGGTGAAGAACCACGTCCCGGCGCCTGCATCGGTGTTCTCCATCGAGATGAACGCCCCGCCGTTGTTGACGATCTTGACGGCATCGAGCGCTGCGTTGGTGCTGCGGGCGATATGCACCGCGGCGGTGGCGTTGAGGATGCCGATGCCGATGTTGTCGTCCTCGTCGACCACCAGCGCATTGCTGGACGCGCCCGGGCGCACCCGGAACGGCAGGGTCGAGCCGTTGGAGGCGTCGCGGAGGAAGAAGCTGGTTTCGTTGCCGGCCAGGTCCCAGGTCTGCGCGGCAAAGCCCGAAGAGGTGTTCTGTTCCAGCCGCAGGGTGGGCGTGTCGCCGTTGCTGGTGTGCAGTTCCGTCACCGGATTGGCGGTGCCGAACCCGGCGCGGCCGCCGCTGTCGATCACCAGCGCGTTGTTGGGGGCGTTGGCCTCGAAGGTGGCGACGCTGCGGTTGGCGGTGGCGTCGACGATGCGGAAATACTCGCCCCCGCCGTTGACGTTGGAATTGGCCTCGAGCCGCCAGTCCTGGTTGGGAAAGCTGCCCGCGCTCGACGTGTCGTCGAAATGGACCCGCAGGTTGTTTTCCTTCAGGCGGATCGTGTCGGCGCCGTAGCTTTCGCTGTTGGCGCAGTCGAAGCCGACGCAGAGGCTGTTGTAGATCGTGGTGTTCGAGTTGATCACGTTCTGTGCGCCGGCTGTCGTTGCCAGCAGGCACAGGGCCGCCGCCACGGCGGCGGGACTCCGGGAAAGTCGCGGGGAAAATCGTGTCATCTGTAATGCTCCTGTCGAAAAACGGACTCTTTGAAAGGGCAGGACATCCTGCAATGGAGAAATCATCGGTGCCGTGCGGCGACGGGTCAAGGTGTCAATTCTGTCCGGGTGGTCCCGGCCAGGCCCGTCCGCCGCCGCAAGACCGGGTCAGCGCCCGGCCAGCGCCGCCTCGAGCCGGGCGATCCGGTCCTCCTGCTCCAGCGTGTAGAGCGTCAGTTCCTCGACCTTTTTCAGAAGCGCCATCTGCATGTCGGTCATGTCGAGGCCCTGCGCCGCGATCTCGGCCGCCGAGGGCACCTCGGGCAGGTGGCGGTTGGTGCCGATGAACGCCGCAACCTCGGCAAGCGGCCGCAGCGCGTAGTCGGGGCCAAAGACGTAATCGGGCACATTGAGCGTCGTGGCACCCGAGATGAAGTTGCCCTGCACCGTGAGGTCCCCGCCCGCGGACAGTTCCAGTTCCGGGCCGTCGTTCACACCGTCGGCGATGATGAAGCGGTGCGGATCGGCGTTTTCATGTACGATGAACCAGCTCTTGCCGGCCTCCTGGTTGTCGAGCGTCATGTAGGAGCCGCCATTGTTTTCCAGGCGCAAAAGTTCGCGCGCCGCCGGGGCCGCGGCGCTGTTGCGCACCACCATCGTGGCATCGTCGCCGCGAAAGAGCCCGTCGCCCGCCACTTCGAGTTTGGCCGCCACGGCGGTGCCGTTGAACGTGTCGAGCCCGACGCCGACGCGGCCGTCCTGTCCCAGAAGCAGGGTCGAGGATTCCGCCCCTTCCAGGACGCGCAGCGGAAGAGAGGGGGTTTCGAAATCAAACAGCGTGAATTCCGTGTCGCTGCCCTGCATAACCCAGTTGGCCGTGCCGCCGCCGCCGACCTCTTGCAGGCGGATCTGGGGCTTGGAGGCTCTCACGATGTGCAGCGAGCTTTGCGGCAGCATCGTGCCAAAGCCGATATTGCCGCCGCCGCTGACATAGAACGTGTTGTCCGGAGCGAACGACGCGATGGTGAAGGGCGTTGTGCCGTTGGTGGCATCCCTGATCGTGAACTTGTTCAGCCCGCCGCTGGCCGTGGCCAGGTTCTCGTTGATCCGAATGCGCCAGTCGCCATTCGGGAACCCGGTCGGCGACGTGTCTTCGAGAAGGATGCCGGGCTCGATATCCTTGATCGCGAGCCGGGTAGTTGACTCGAAGGTTTCGGCGATATCGCAGTCCCTGCCCATGCAGGTCGAGGCATTCAGCACCGTGTTGTCTTCGACGAAAAGGTCGGCAAGATTGGAATTCGGCGCGTCGCCGTCGGAAATCGTCACACCGCTGGTGAAGTTATCCTGGGCCAGAGCGGCCCCGGCGGGCAGCAGGCACAGAAGCGATGTGCAAAGCAGACGGTTGAAAGGCATGCGTGATCTCCAGTTATGACGAGGCCCCCGGATCATACGCATCCTCAATCCGGTTTCAAAAACAACGGGCGGCAGACCGGGGGGCAGGGCCGCATGTCACAATCCTAGGGACATTTTCCGGATCGGACAAACCTTTCGCGCCGGGCGGGTCACCGCTTTGGCGCGCCCGCCCCGATCAGCGCCTCAAGCCGTGCGACACGCGCCGCAAGCGCGGCGTTCCGGGCGCGCTCGGTCTCGACGGTGTCGTGCAGCCGGGCGATATACAAATGCGCCTTCTCCAGCTCGTTGAGCATGCCGCCGGTCATCGCGGTGATGTTGAAGGGGCCGTCCTCGGGCGTCGGGCCGACGGCTGGAAGGTGCTTTTTGGCGCGCATCATCGCGGCCTGTTCGGGGATGCTGGGCAGTGGGTAATCCGCATCGAAGACCCGGTCGCAGCCCGCGGCACAGGACCCTGCGGTGAAAAGCTGGCCGGGGATGGTCAGGTCGCCCTCCGCGGTCAGGCTCATCTCCGGCCCGTCGGCTACCGCGTCGGCGATGATGAAGCGGTTGGGGGCGCTGTTCTCATGGGTGAAGAACCAGGTGGTGCCGGCATCCGTGTTCTCGAAGGTAAAATACGACCCGCCGTTGTTCGAGAGCTTGAAGAGTTCCTGCGCGCCGGAGGCGCCGGTATCCTCGACCAGCACCCGCGCGCTGTTGTCGGTGCGCAGGATGTGCAGGGGGGCCGCGGCAGGGCCGCCGACGCCGACGCCCGTGCCCAGCCCCAGATCGCCGTTCGATTCCATCACGAAGGATCCCGGCGGCACGTTCTGCTGAAGCCTGAACACGGCAAACTGGTCCTGGGCGATGGCCAGGCCGTTGTGGCTGCCCGAAATGCGCCAGTCCGCCGCCGGCAATCCGCCCGACGTGTCCTGTTCCAGCGTGACGGCGGGAAACGTCGCGCTGGTGATATGCAGCTCGTCACGGGGAAACATCGTGCCCAGCCCCACGTTGCCGACCTCGGTGATCCAGAGCGCATTGTCGGGCGCGCCCGCCTCGATCGTGAAGGGCACTGTGCCGTCGCCCATGTCGGCGATGGAAAACCGGTCGAGCCCGCCCGACACGATGTCGTTGATCAGCAAGGCCCAGTCGTTGCCGGGAAAGGGGCTGGCACCGGGGGTGGTGTCGATGAATTCGACCCGGATGTCGTCGTCGGTGATCCGCAGGAGGGTTTCTTCGGGAAAGCTCTCGGTCTCGACGCAGGCGTTGCCGATGCAGACGCTGTCGTCGAGCACGGTGTCGCCGGTGACGAAGAGATCGGCCTGGGTGGTGTCGATGTCCGAGATGTCGACGCCTTCGCCGAACACCGCCTCCTGCGCCGGGGCGGCGGCGGCCAGGCTCAGCAGCAGGGCGGCCAGAGCGGCGGTGGGGGGGAAGCTGCGGGATGCTGTGCACGGGGTCGGCTGGGTCATGACGGTCCTTTCCGGCTATGTTTGTCTCTGCTCCCCGGTCAGGGGGCGACCAGCGTATCGACCAGCGCCTCGAGCCGGGCGATACGGTCGTGCTGGGCGGCGTTTTCCGCGTGCAGCGCGGCGATGTAGAGATGCGCCTTTTCCAGCTCGTTGAGCATGCCGCCGGTCATGGCGGTGATGTTGAAGGGGCCGTCCTCGGGCGTCGGGCCGACGGCGGGAAGGTGTTTCTTGGCGCGCATCATCGCGGCCTGTTCGGGGATGCTGGGCAGTGGGTAATCCGCATCGAAGACCCGGTCGCAGCCCGCGGCACAGGAACCCGCGGTGAAAAGCTGGCCGGGGATGGTCAGGTCGCCCTCCGCGGTCAGGCTCATCTCCGGCCCGTCGGCCACCGCGTCGGCGATGATGAAGCGGTTGGGGGCGGCGTCTTCGTGCACGAAGAACCAGCTGGTTTCGGCGCGGGTGTTCTCCAGCGTGAAATAGGAGCCCGCGTTGTTGACCATCGCGAACATCTCGCGCGGGGCCGGGGGGCTGGACCTGGCATTTTCCACCCGCAGCGCGGCGGTGCCGTCATTGCGCGAGATGTGCAGCGATGCGTCGGGGGTGGCGGTGCCCATGCCCACATCGCCCGCGCCGGTCAGAACCCAGGCATCGTCGGGCGCGCCTTCGAGGATGGCGAAGGGAAAGGTGCCGCCGCCGGTGCTGTCGCGGTCGAACCAGCCCATGCCGTTCGTCGCCACGATCAGCGACCAGTCGGCACCCGATCCCACATCCTGCAGCCGCAGCTTTTCGGTCAGGTTCGACACCACGTGCAGATCGGCCTGCGGGATCGAGGTGCCGAACCCCACGCCGTTCGTACCGATCCAGAGCGCATTCTGCCGGGCATCCCCCGCGATGACGAAGGGCCTGTTCAGGGTATCCAGATCCTGGATATAGAACGCATCAGGGATCTGCAGGTTTGTCCGGATCTGCCAGTCGCGGGCCGTGGAAGGGTCGTCGAAGGTGATGCCGGGCGCCGCATCGCGCAGCCTGAGCGGGCCGCCCGCCTGGCCCACGAGCGCGTCGTCGCAGTCCGGCCCGATACAGGCGTCGCCGTCGATGAGGTTGAGGTTTGCGCTGAAGCGGTTGTTATACGTGCTCGAGCTCGGGGACGGCGTCTGGTTGATCGTGCCGCTGAGGTCGAACCGGTCGGCCACGTCCAGATCGTCGGTCACGAACAGGTCGGAAAATGTGCCGATGGGCTGTGCGGCGACGGGGGTGGCCAGTGTCAGGGCCACACAGAGGGCGGGCAAAACAGGGAAACGGGGCATGTCGATCCTTTCTCGGGCTGGATGGCGGGACCGCACCTAGTCTAGCAGGGTTTTCACCAAGGCCCGCAAATCCGCGATCTCGCGCGCCTGCGCCGCGAGCCGTGTCTCCTGTTCAAGCGTGTAGAGCGTGAGCTCTTCGATCTTCCTGAGCTGCGCCAGCTGCATCTGCGTCAGATCAAGCCCGTCGCGCGCCACATCCGCCACCGAAGGCACGTCGGGCAGGTGTTTGTTGGCGGCGATGAAGGTCTGCACCTCGCTGAGCGGGCGCAAGGCGTAGCCGTCCTCGAACACGTAATCCGGCACATTGAGCGTCGTGCTGCCCGAGATGAAATTGCCCGGGATGGTCACGTCGCCATCCGCCGTCAGCGTGAACTCCGGCCCGTCGGTCACGGCGTCGGCGATGATGAAGCGGTTGGGGGCGCTGTTCTCGTGGGTGAAGAACCAGGTCGTCCCGGCCTGGGTGTTGTCGAGCGTGAAATACGAGCCGCCGTTGTTGCGCATGGTCAGCATCTCGCGCACCGCCGAGGGGCTTCTGCCGGTATTCTCGACCAGCACCGATGCGGTGCCGTCGGCGCGGGTCACGTGCAGCGGGGCGGCGGGCGCGCCGGTGCCCAGACCCACCGCGCCGCTCGTGGTGTCGACAAGAAGCGCCGCCTCGCCCGCATCGTTGTGCACCCGGAAATCGTAGCCGGAATTGCCGACGTTCACGGCCAGCTCGCCGTCCCGCAGAACCACCGCGTCATCGTCGGCGCCGGTGTCGACGGCAAGGGGGACCGACGCGAGATCGGTGAGGCGGAAGCCGGAACTGTCGACGCCCAGCTGGTACGAAGTCTCGCCCCCCACGCCGGTTGCGGTCAGGCGCATGATGACATTGCCGCCGGTCCCGACCAGATGCAGCCGGTCCTGCGGAATGCTGGTGCCCAGCCCCAGCCAGCCAAAGCTGCTGAGATAGATCGCATTTTCCGGCGCGCCCGCCTCAAGCCGCAGCAGATCGCGCCCGGTCTCGACATCCTCGATGGCGAAATATTCGCCGACGGAGATGTTGGTCTCTATTGCGAAATCGTTGGTGGGCGCGGGGGCATTGCTGCTGTCCTCGAAAATGAGGCGGGGAAAGCTGCTCTTGATCTTCAGACTGCCACCGAAGCTTTCAGAGCCGGTGCAGTCGATGCCCGCACACAGACGGCCGTCCACGCTGTGATCGCCCGACAGCACGGTCTGGGCGAGGGCGGGCAGGGGCAGGGAAAGGGCAAGGCAGAGGGGCAGGAGGCAAAGCTTGTCGGTCATCGGAAATCCTCGGGTCGGCTGGAATACCCGATCAAGCATAGCCGAGACCGCTCATGCGGCAAAGCAAACCGCGGCTGGCCGCGATCACTCCGCCGCCGCGGCCTCGAGCCGTGCGAGCCGTGCGTCGAGCCCGCGCAGGGCCGCGAGTTCCGCCCGCAGATCGGCGGTTTCGGCCTCCTGCGCCTGCAACCGGCGCTTTTGCGTGTCGATGATTTCCTGCTGCTCCAGCGTGTAGAGCGTCAGTTCCTCGACCTTCTTCAAGAGCCGCATCTGCATGTCGGTCATGTCGAGGCCCTGCGCCGCGATCTCGGCCGCCGAAGGCACCTCGGGCAGGTGGCGGTTGGTGCCGATGAACGCCGCAACCTCGGACAGCGGCCGCAGCGCGTAGCCGTTCTCGAACACGTAATCCGGCACATTCAGCGTGGTATTGCCCGAGATGAAGTTGCCCGGGATGGTCAGGTCGCCGCCCGCGGTGAGGCTGAACTCCGGCCCGTCGGCCACCGCATCGGCGATGATGAAGCGGTTGGGCGATGCGTTTTCGTGGGTGAAGAACCAGGTCGTGCCCGCATCGGTGTTGTCGAGCGTGAAGAACGACCCGCCATTGCTGCGCATGGTGAACATGCCGCGCGGCGCCGAGGGGCCTGCGGTGTTTTCCACCAGAATTTCGGCGGTGCCGTTGGTGCGCCGCACATGCAGCGGGGCGGCGGGGCCGCTTGTGCCCAGGCCCACGGAGCCGTCGTCGTCAATGGCCAGGCTGTTGTCGGGCGCGCCGCTGTCGACCAGCAGCGGCAGCGTACCGGCATCGGCGTCGCGGATGGCGAAAGAGACCTCGTTGCCGTTCAGCTCCCACTTCTGGTTGCCGAAGGTGCCGCTGACCTGCTCGAGGGTGATGCCCGGCGTGTCGTCAGAGAGGATGTGCAGATCGGTTTCGGGCAGGCTGGTGCCCAGCCCCACGTCGCCGGTGGTGGCCTCGATAAACAGCGCGTTGCCGGGGGCGTCGCGTTCGATGTCGAGCGGCGTGGCCCCGGAATCGGGGTCGATCAGAACGAACCGCGAGGCGGTGCCCGCAAGGTTCCAGATGCCGCTCGATCCACCGGCCTCCTCGAACCGGATGGTGGGGGCGGCGTCCACTTCCCGGATATGCAGGCTCGCCTGAGGGGAGAATACGCCAAGCCCGACATGGCCGGTGGTCGCGGCGATGACCAGGGCATTGTTGGGCGCCCCGTTATTGATCGCGAAGACGGATCTGTTTTCATCCTTGTCGAGGATGACGAACCGCTCGACGGTATCCGTCTCGATGCTCCAGATCTCATCCGCCAAACCCGTTGGCCTGATCTCGATGCCAGGTGCGAAATCCTGAATGACCAGCGGCGGGACGGTGGCGCCACCGAAGACGTATTCGTCGGTGCACTCGAACCCGACGCAGGCGAACCCGCTGAGCGAGGTGGCGTCATTCACGAACAGATCGGCGCTGGTGCCGGTGGCATCCGACACGTCAAGCCCGGTGGTGATGGATTGTTCCTGCGCCGCGGCGGCGCTGGCAAGGCAGAGGGCGGCGGCGGCAAGGCGGGGGGCGGTTGTCATGAAAGGGCTCCTGGAAGTCTGGGAAAAATATGGGAAAGAAAGGCGGGTGGGGCTGTCAGCGGCGGACCCGCGGCAGGGGGGCCGGACCCTCGTCGGTCTCGGCCGCCGTCTTCTGCTGTTCAGGCGGGACGATGACGCCACGCTCGACCACGAAACTGCCGCCGCGGGTGAACACCTTCGCGACGGTCTGCGGCAGCGCGGCCCCGCCCCGGCGGCCGGGGTTGGGCACGAAGGCGACGCGCTCTTCGGTGTCGGCGCGCAGCTCGTAGCGCCAGGTGCCGTCTGTCGCCGGGTGGCTGAGGGTGAAGACCGGCGTGCCGCGCGCCTGGGTGAGCGTTCTGACCCGGCCATCGGGGCCCGCCACCTTGAGCGTGGCGTTTTCCAGCCCGATCCAGTTCTCGAACCAGAGCGCGTTGGTGTTGTGCTGCGCGACCGGGTCTGGCGGCTCGACGGGGTCGACGCTCTGCGCCAGCGCCGGAAGGGCCGACGCCAGCAGGACGGCGACAAGGACGGCGACAAGGGCGGCGGCAAGGGCGGCACGGGGCGCGCGGCCGCCGGTAGGCGGAGAATGGGTCATAAGCGTAATCCTTCAGTCTGAAATGACTTCTGGAAAAGGTTAACGGCTGTGCGCCCGGTGCCAAAGACAAATCAGCCCCGGGCGTCCCTTCGAACCGGCCCCGCCTACCTTCCTGCCAGCGCGGCCTCGATGCGCGCAAGCCGGGCCGCAAGGGCTGCGTTTTCCGCCTCGACCTGCGCGAGCCGGGCAAGCTCTTGCTGTTGCGCGCGCCGCGCCGCCTCCAGGTCGAGCGTGTAGAGCGTGAGCTCCTCGACCTTCTGCAAGAGCCGCATCTGCATGTCGGTCATGTCGAGGCCGTGTTCGGCGATGTCCGCCGCCGAGGGCACGTCCGGCAGGTGTCTGTTGTCGGCGATGAAGGCGGCGACCTCCGACAGCGGACGCAGGGCGTAGTCGTCCTCGAACACGTAATCCGGCACGTTGAGCGTGGTGGCGCCCGAGATGAAGTTGCCCGGAATGGTCAGGTCGCCGCCCGCGGTGAGGCTGAACTCCGGCCCGTCGGCCACCGCATCGGCGATGATGAAGCGGTTGGGGGATGCGTTTTCGTGGGTGAAGAACCAGGTCGTGCCCGCATCGGTGTTGTCGAGCGTGAAGAACGACCCGCCGTTGTTGCGGAGCCTGAACATCTCCTGCGCGCCCGCGCCGCCGGTATCCTCGACCAGCACGGTCGCGGTGTTGTCGCTGCGCAGGACGTGCAGCGGGGCCCTGGCCGCCTCGACACCGATGCCGACATTCCCGGTCGCGCCATCGAGCACGAAGGCGGCGTCGCTGGCCGCGGAGCGTGCGACGACATCGTAATCGGCGTTGAGACCGTTCAGGACCAGGGCGTCATCCCCGATCACCAGGGCGTTCTGCGGCGCGCCGTCGGTGATGCCGACGCTCGCGTAGCCGGCGGCGTCGTTGCGCAGAGCCAGGCTGCCGACCGCCGTGACGGAGGCGTCCCAGGCGCCCGCCCCGCTTCGGCTGAGCCGCAGGCCGGAGGTGTCCGTGGTTTCGATGTGCAGCCGCGCCTGCGGGATCGAGGTGCCGAGCCCCACATCGCCGGAGGCGTCCACATAGAGCGCGTTGCCGGGTGCGCCCCCGGTGATCGTGAAGGGGACGGTGTTCCCGGTCAGGTTCCGCAGGCGAAAGAAATTCTGTCCGCCGGGCAAGGAGAAGTTGTCGTTGATCTCGAGGCGCCAGTCGTCCGAGGGAAAGGAGCCCGAAACCGAGGAGTCGCGGAATTCGATGCCGGGCCGCGACCAGTTGAGCCTGAGCGTGGACAGGGTGTCAAAGACTTCACCCCGCACGCAGCTAAAGCCGATGCAGGCCTGATCGCCCAGGACCGCGTCGTCGTTGACGTAAAGCGCGGCATTGCCGGTGTCGCTGTCGGTGATGATGACGCCGCTGGAAAAGGTGTCCTGCGCCACGGCAGGCGCGGCGAGCGCAAGGGCAAGGGCGGCAAGCGGAAGACGGCGCAGGGACATGGCGGGCTCCTGAACGGGGCGCCAGTCTTGGCCGGGGACCGGCGCGATAAATGGAACGGTCTGAAATCCCGCCACCCCGGACGGCGGTCTGGCAAAAGTTAACAGGGCCAACGCCCGCCCTGTCAAACCTTTCGCAGCCCCTCAGCGCGCCGCGAGATCCGCGACCAGCGCCTCGAGCCGGGCGATGCGCGCCTCTTGGGCGGCGGTCTCCGCCGCCCGCGCCCGGTCGCGTTCTTCCAGTTCGGCGATATAAAGATGCGCCTTCTCCAGCTCGTTGAGCATGCCGCCGGTCATCGCGGTGATGTTGAACGGGCCGTCCTCGGGGGTGGGGCCGACGGCGGGAAGGTGCTTGAGGGATTTCATCATCGCGGCCTGTTCGGCAATCGTGGGCAGCGGGTAATCTTGGTCGAACACCCGGTCGCAGCCCGCCGCGCAGCTGCCTGCAGTGAAAAGCTGGCCCTGGATCGTGAGGTCCCCATCCGCGGTCAGGCTCATCTCGGCGCCGTCCGTCACCGCGTCGGCGATGATGAAGCGGTTGGGGGCGCTGTTTTCGTGGGTGAAGAACCAGGTGGTCCCCGAATTGGTGTTGTCGAGCGTGAAATACGAGCCGCCGTTGTTCTCCATCCGGAACAGCTCGCGCGCCGCGGCCACGTTGCTGGTGTTGCGGACCTCGACCATGGCCTCCGTGCCGCGAAACAGCCCGTCGCCCCGGACGTCGAGAATGGCCTGCACATCGACATTGCCGATCGAGTCGTCGGTGTTGATGCCCACCCGCCCGCCGGTTTCGATCACCAGCGTGCCGTCCTCTGCCCCGTCCAGCAGCCGGAAAGGGAGGATGTCGCCGGCGCTGACGTCGCGGATGAAGAAGCCAAACTCATTGCTGCCGATATCGAAGGTCTGGTCGCCAAAGCTGCCGCCGATTTGTTCAAACCGGATCGTCGGGGTGTCGGAATTGACCACATGGATATCCTCGACGGGCAGTCCGGTGCCCAGGCCGATCCGCCCGGTTTCATCGACGACCAGCGCATCGGTGCGCGCCCCGGCATCGACGCGGAAGGGCTGGGTGTTGCCGTCGACATCCTGGATGCTGAAATAATCGTCACCGCCGTTGACCGTGTCGTTGATGATGATCCGCCAGTCGCCCGTGGGCCGACCGGCCGTGGTGGAATCGTCCTCGAAATGCAGCCGGACGCTGTTGCCCTTGAGGCGCAGTTCGTCCCCGAGCGGGTTTTCGGGGTCGATGCAGCCGGGCCCGACGCAGAGAAAGCTGCGGATCGTCGGGTTGGTGGTCGATAGCACCTCGGCCCCGGCGGGGGCGGCAAGGGCCAGAAGGCTTGGCAGGATCAGGGTCGCTTTGCGCAGTGTCATCGGGTCTCTCAGTTCTTCATGGTCTCAGTTTCGGGTGGGGCGGGGGCTGTCAGCGGCGTTCCAGCGCCGACAGCCGCGCTTCGAGCGCTGCGATCTGTGCTGCGCGCATCCGGTCGCGGTCTTCGAGCTGCGCAATGTAAAGATGCGCCTTCTCCAGCTCGTTGAGCATGCCGCCGGTCATGGCGGTGATGTTGAAGGGGCCATCCTCGGGCGTCGGGCCGACATTGGGAAGGTGCTTTTGCGCCTTCATAAGCGCCGCCTGCTCGGCGATCGTGGGCAGCGGATAATCCGCATCGAAGACCCGGTCGCAGCCCGCGGCACAGCTGCCCGCGGTGAAGAGTTCGCCCGGAATGGTCAGGTCGCCATCCGCCGTCAGCGTCAGTTCCGGCCCGTCGGTCACCGCATCGGCGATGATGAAGCGGTTGGGCGATGCGTTCTCGTGCGTGAAGAACCAGGTCGTGCCGGCGGCGGTGTTGTCCATCGTGAAATACGACCCGCCGTTGTTGCGCATCGCGAACATCTCTTGCGCGCCCGCGCCGCCGGTGTCCTCGACCAGCACCGAGGCGCTGCCATCGGCGCGCGTCACGTGCAGCGGTGCAGCGGGGGCGTTGGTGCCCAGGCCGACATCGCCAATGGAGCCGATATAGAGGCTGTTTTCCGGCGCGGCGCCGAGAATGCGCAGCGGACGGCGCCCGCCGAGGTCTTCCCGTCTCACGTTGAATTCGAAAGACGAGGCCTCGATATTCCACTGGCTTGGGGTGAACCCGCCCGAGCCGTCGCGTTCGAGCCGGATGATGGGGAGCACCGATGACACCACATGCAGGTTGGTTTGCGGCAGGCGGGTGCCGATGCCGATCCCGGTGTCGACGATATCGTCGTTGCGCGGGATACTGTCGATCGCCAGCGCGTTGGTGGGCGCATCGCCCCAGATCCGGAACGGTGCCGTATTGGCATCGAGATTGCGGATCACGAAGAACTCCGCGCCGTTGCTGCCGATGTCGTTGGCCTTGATCTCCCAGTCGGTGGTCGGAAGGCCGGCCGCGGTCGAGGTATCCTCGAGCACGATGCTGATGGCGGCCTGCTTGAGCCTGAGGTCGGTTTCGCCAAAGGTCTCGCCGCTGGCACAGCCTCCGCCGATGCAGGCGGAGCCGTCCACCACGAGGTCGTCGGCCAGGAATTGTTCGGCCTGGGCCGGGGGGGCAAGGTTCAGAGTGGCCCAGAGGGCGAGCGGCAGGATGCCTGGATTGCGGAACATGGTGACTCCTCCGACTGGATATGAACGCGGAGCCCGTGCTTCCAAAACCTGGCCGAACGCGGCACCCGGCCGGGAAAATTGTGCGAAACTCGGGGCGTATGCACCGTCACTCGGCAGCCAGCGCCGCCTCGATCCGGGTCAGGCGGGTCTCCAGCGTGCCGAGCCGCGCCAGGTCTCTTGCCTGCGCCCGGTTGGTCGCTTCCAGCTCCAGCGTATAGAGCGTGAGCTCCTCGATCTTCTTCAGCATCGTCATCTGCATCGCCGTCATGTCGAGGCCGTCTTCCGCGATCTGCGCCGCCGAGGGCACGTCTGGCAGGTGGCGATGCGCGTCGATGAAGGCCTGCACCTCGCTGAGCGGGCGCAGGGCGTAGTCGTCGGCGAATACGTAGTCCGGCACATTCAGCGTCGTGGCGCCCGAGATGAAATTGCCCGGGATGGTCAGGTCGCCCTCTGCCGTGAGGGTGAATTCCGGCCCGTCCGCCACCGCGTCGGCGATGATGAAGCGGTTGGGGGCGCTGTTCTCGTGGGTGAAGAACCAGGTGGTGCCGGCGCTCGTGTTCTCGAAGGTGAAGTAGGACCCGCCGTTGTTGCTGAGCTTGAACAGCTCCTGCGCGCCCGAGGATCCCGTATCCTCGACCAGCAGCCGCGCGGTGTTGTTGTTGCGGCGGATGTGCATCGGTGCCGTGGGGTTGCCGGTGCCGATCCCGATCTCGCCGGTGTCCTCGACCACCAGCGCATCGTCCGGGGCCTGGTCGTCGATGACGAAAGGCAGGGTGTTGCTGTCGCTGTCGCGGATGACAAAGCTGGTTTCGTTGCCGATCATCTCCCAGCGCTGGTTGCCGAAGCCGCCGGTCTGCTGAAGCATGATGCCGGGGCTGTCGTCGCCCACGATGTGCAGGCTGTTCTGAGGGATCGTGGTGCCCATGCCGATGCGGTCGCTGCTGTCGAGCCAGAGCGCGTTGTCGCGCACACCGCCTTCGATGGTGAAGGGAATGCTGCCGCCGTCGATGTCCTGGACCGCGAACTTGGTGATGCCGGTGTCGTTGATCACCAGCCGCCAGTCGTTGCTGGAAATCCCGCCGGAGCTGGAACTGTCCTCGAAGAGGATGTCCGGCTCCGACCACTTGAGCCGCAGCGGCCCCTGTTCGAAGGGCTCTGTCCCGTCGCAGGCCGGGCCGATACAGGCGCGCCCGTCGAAGATGTTGTTGGCGGCGCCGAAGAAGTTCGGACCGAAACCGTTCTGGGTGATGTCGCCCGACAGCGTCAGATCGTTTCCGGTGATGTTCTGCGCCGTGGCCGGGGCGGCGGCAAGGCAGAGGGCCGCCAGGGACAGACAGAGGGGGCGGAAATCAAGCGTCATCGGTAAATCCTTCTTCGGAAAATGCATCCCCGTCGGGGCGGTATGCGGAAAAGTCTAGGTGCCCGCGGCCGCTTGTGTCCAGTTTAACAACTCAAAGTTGAGAGGCGGGCGGCCGGGTCTGCGGCACGCAAAACGCCGCGCGAAAGGTCCCGCGCGGCGTTCCGGTCGCCTGCCCCGGCGACGGGGGCGATCAAGGCGTTTCGCGGTGACCCTGCATCACGCAACGCTGCCTGAAATCGAAGATGTCAACGCGTCAAGCGATGCACCCCGGTCCAGGTCAAAGGCTCTAGTCGGCGGTCTGCGCCTCGAGCGATTCCAGCCGGGCCGACAGCGTCGCGATCAGCGCCTGCTGTTCGGAGGTCTGCGCATGCAGCGCCTGGATCGCCGCCAGCGCCACCCCCGACGTATCCAGGGTCGAGATCGTGGTGTCGTTGTAGCCGGTGCCGAAGGCGGCGTGGAAATCCTGCGCCATCGGGCCGATATGGCGCGCGCCGGTGTCGGCATCGTGCTTGTAGGTCCAGCTGCTCAGCGGCAGGGCGCTGACCTTGGCCAGCACCTCGTGGCTGTCGATCGGTTCGATCGCCATCTTGGCGTTCTTGTCCGAGCTTTGGGTCAGCGTGCCGGCGATGATCAGGTTGCCGCCCGAAGTCAGCGTCAGCTCGGCCCCGTCGGCGACGGCGTCGGCGATGATGAAATCGTTGTTGCCGGTTTGTTGATGGGTGAAGAACCACGACGTGCCCGCGGCGGTGTTCTCCATCGTGATGAAGGAGCCGCCGTTGTTGACGATCTTGAGCGCATCGAGGGCGCTGCCGGTGCTGCGGTTGATATGCACGGCGGCGGTCGGGCTCTGGATGCCCAGGCCGATATCGCCGGTGCTGCCTTCGACGATCAGCGCGTTGGTGGGGGCGTTGGGGAACACCTTGAACGGCAGCCTGCTGCCGTTGGTGACGTCGCGCACGAAGAAGTTGGTCTCGTTGCCCGCGAGGTCCCAGGTCTGTGTGGCAAAGCCGCTCGATCCGTCCTGTTCCAGCCGCAGGGTCGGGGTGTTGCCCTGCTTGACGTGCAGATCAACCACCGGCGTCGAGGTGCCGAAGCCGACCTTGTTGTTGTCGGCCAGGTACAGCTGGTTGGAGCGCACACCGGATTCGATGGTGAAGGGCGTGCGGCTGGTGTCCAGGTCGTCGACCGAGAACTTGTTCTGCCCGCCGTTGACGCTGTCGTTGAAGGTGATCTGCCAGTCGACGGTCGGAAAGCTGCCCGAGGACGAGGTGTCGAAGGCGCGGATGCGCAGGTTGTTTTCCTTGAGCCGGATGGTGTCGAAGCCGAAGCTTTCGCCGTTGACGCAGTCGACGCCGACGCAGAGCGAGCCGTCGATGATCACGTCGTCGGTGAACACCTGGTCGGCGCTGGCCATGCCGGCCATGGCCACCAGCGCACTGGTGCCAAGAAAGGCTTTGAGGGAATGGGTCATCGGAAATCTCCTTGATGAAATATGTGATGCTGCGTGTCGCGGCGGGCGCTCAGCCCTCTTCTTCGGTGATCTCTTCGGGGGTGATGATGGCGCCGCGTTCGACGACGAAATGGCCGGTGCTGTAATAGGGCACGGCGGTGCTGTCGCGCTGCGCGTCGCCGCGGCCCTCGTCGGTCTGGTTGACGATGGCCTGGCGTTCCTCGGTGGCGGCGCGCAATTCGTAGCGATAGACGCCGTCCATCGCATCGGCGCGGTCCAGCTCGAAGACCGGCGTGCCGGATTCCGCATAGATCTGGGTGATCTTGCCGTTGGGGGCGGCGACCACCAGCGTGGCGTTGCTGAGGCCGATCCAGTTCTCGAACCAGACGGCGTTGGAATTGTGCTGCTGGATCGGATCGGCGGCGCGCGCCGGACCGGTGGCGGCAAGGGCAAGGCTGACACTGAGCAACAGGGATCCGAGAATGCGGCGGGACATGAAAGCGGTTAACCTCGTTTTTGGGACGAACGTCTTCAGGATTTGTGACCGAACCTTGGTGAAGCACGGATGCCCGCGCAAGCATACATGAAGATTTGTGGACCGCTAAGCGCTAATTGCGTCTATTGTGTGTCCTGCGCACCCGGCCAGCGCGCCTCGGCCCGGGCCTGGGCCTCGTTGATCTGGTCGGGGGTCATCCGCTCGCGCAGCCCCAGGCCAAGCGGCAGCGCCGCGTCGAGCCCGGCCGAGCCGGCCAGCGCCAGCCACATCTGCGCCAGCACGTAATCCTGCGGCACGCCGGTGCCGCGGATGTAGAGCAGCGCGAGATTGGCCATCGACGCCGGGTGGCCCTTTTCGGCGTTCGCGGCGAACAGCGCCGCCGCCTCCTGCCAGTCGGCGGGGCCGGGGGGTTCCCGGTGCACCAGCAGCCAGCCCATCTGGAACGCCGCCACCGGATCGCCCGTCCGGGCGGCATCGCGCAGCGCGGCGATCTCCTGCGACTCCGACGGCGGCGGCGCCAGGCGCGGATCGTAGACGAATGTCGCCGCTTCCCGCGTCTCTCCGGCGCCGCCCAGCCGGTAGAGCCGGGCCGCCTCGGCATCGCTTTGCGGCACGCCAAAGCCGTTTTCGTACATCACGCCCAGGTTGGTCATGGCGGTGCGCAGCCCCTGTTCCGCGGCCCCGGCGAAAAGCTGTGCGGCGCGGTCGTAATCCTGCGGCACGCCGTGGCCGCGCACGTAGAGCAGGCCAAGGTTGTTCTGCGCCCGGGCATCGCCCGCCGCCGCAGGTCCTTCGTAAAGCGCCCGCGCCCGGGCAAAGTCCTGCGCCACGCCGCGGCCGTTCTGGTAGAGCATCCCCAGGCTGACCGCGGACCGGGTGTGTCCGGCCTCGGCGGCCTGTCCGTAAAGCGCTGCCGCCTCGGCCAGGGCGGCGTCATCGGCGGCGGTTTCCTCGATCACCGCGGCCAGGTCGTGCAGATGCTCCGGAGCGCCCTGGTCCGCGGCGGCGCGCAGCCACCGCCGCGCCTGCGCGGGATCGGCCGCGACGCCCAGGCCGGTGTGGTAATAGCGCCCCAGCCGGTTCTGCGCCTCGGCATTTCCGGCCTCGGCCGCGCGGGCATACCATTCGGCGGCCACAGCGAAGTTCTGCACCACGCCCGCCCCGTCGTGGTGGCGCTGGCCCAGGGCGATCTGCGCGGCGGTCCCGCCCGCGTCGGCCTGCGCCTGCAATTCCGCCAGCGGCAGCTCTGCCAAATCCTGCGCGGGCAGCGCCTGCGGCAGAGCCAGTACCAGCGCCAGCAGTCCGGAGCGCAGGCCGCGGATCATTCGCTCCCCCGCACGGTCTGCTGCGTCCGGGGGGTGCGGGCCAGGATGGCGGCATGCAGGTCGCGGGCGCGGGCCTGGGCCTCGGCGATCTGCTCGGGCGTCATCAGCGCGGCGATCACCTCGCGGGTCTCGGCGGCCTCGGCATGGCCCGCCGCCCCGGCGAGGTTGAGCCAGGCATGGGCGGCGACGTAATCCTGCTCCAGCCCGTCGGCGCCGCTGGCATAGGCCTGGCCCAGCAGCGCCTGGGTGGCGACATCCCCGGCTTCGGCCGCGCGGAGGCGCCAGTCGTTGGCGCGGGCCTGGTCCTCGGGGGTGATGTCGGGGGTTTCCAGGAGCAGCGCCCCCAGCGCGGCCTGGGCGCCGCGCAGCCCGTCCTCGGCCTGTGCCGCCAGCCAGTCGCGCGCGGGTGCGTCGCCCGCCCGCGCCGCGGCGGCGGCCCAGGGCACGGCCCGGTGCGGCGCCAGCTTGCCGTCGAGCGCGCCGGCGGCGGCCATCTGGCCCAGCCGTTCCGCGGCGGCCCGGTCCCCGGCCTCGTCCGCGCGGCGATAGAGCGCGATGGCCCGGTCGGGATCGGCCGCGGTGCCGCGCCCGGCCTCGACCATCGCGGCCTGGGCGGTCATGGCCCGCGGCAGGTCGCTGTCGGCGGCGCGTTCGAGCCAGCGATAGGCGCGGGCGTCGTCCTGCGGCAGCACGTCGCCGGCCAGGAAGCCCTGGGCCAGGTTGAACATCGCGCCGGGATCGCCCGCGTCGGCGGCGGCCTCGAGCCAGCGCAGCGCCTCTGCGGCGTCGGGGTCGACATCCTGGCCCAGCAGATAGCGGGTGCCGAGGTCGCGCTGCGCGATCGGCAGCCCGGCCTCGGCGGCGCGGCGGTACCAGCGCCGGGCCTCGGCGGGGCTGGCCTCGACGCCGGTGCCGCGGTCATAGGCGCCGGCCAGGAAATACTGTGCCTGCACGTGGCCGCCCTCGGCCGCCTGTTCCAGCCAGTGCAGCCCCTGTTCGACATTCGCGGTCTGACTGTCGCCCCGCAGGTAGCTGCGCGCCACCGCGAACTGCGCCTCGAGGTGGCCCTGTTCGGCGGCGGCCAGATACCAGTCGAAGGCCGCCTGCGGATCGGGCGCGACCCCGTCGCCCGCGGTCAGAAGCCGCGCCAGCATGACCTGGGCGTTCGGGTCGCCCCGGGTGGCGGCGCTGCCCAGCAGATCGGCGGCCCGTGCCGGATCGCGCGGCACCGTGTCCAGCCCCTCGGCCAGCAGCACCTGTGCCAGCAGGGTGGCGGCATCGGCGTGGTTCTGCGCCACGGCCTTTTCCAGCCAGCCCACCGCCGCCTTGATGTCGCGCGGCCCGCCGCGCCCCTCGATCAGCACCCGGCCATAGCGGTACTGCGCCAGCGGCGTGCCGGTCTCTTCGGCCAGGGCCTTCAGCCCGTCGCGGACAAAGACGAAATCGCCCCGTGCCCAGGCCTGTTCGACCTCGGCCATGCCGGGCCGGTCGGCGGCCTCCTCGGCGGCGGGATGTGCGGCGGTGTCGGGTGCGGTGTCTTGCGCCGGGAGCGGCAGCGTGAGGGTCAGAAGGGCAAGGGTGGCGCAGGCGGGCAGGACAGAGGGGAAAATCCGGGGCATTCAGGGCCTATTCTGGCATAATCGACTGGGTTCAATGGGCGTGACTTACCGCAAGGGAGCCACGTCGCGCAAAAAGGGTAACGCGGAACGCCGGGCCGTGCGAGCCTCAAATCGCGCGTCGCTGCCAGGGCCGGACCGCCGCCCCGCCGCAGGGACCGCGGTGGCGAAGGCCCGCGCGCGCCGCCATTCGCCGGTCGCGGTGCCCGGCAGGGACACGGGGGATGCCTGCGGCATACGAGAGACGCTGTCTCTCGTGCTCTCTGAGGGTTATTCTGAACCGAAGAAGGGGGGAGGGTTGGCGATTGCCCCGTGCCGCGGGGCGTGGTTACATGTGTCCCGAGCGAGAGGGTTTTTTCAGCAATGCATTACACGACGAACGAAGAGCGCCGCGAGGCGGGCTTTTCCCTGCTGGAACTGATGGTGGTGGTCGTGATCCTGTCGATCCTGGCGCTGGTCATCGTGCCGCGGGTCATCGACCGGCCCGACCAGGCGCGGGCGGCGCGGGCGCAGTCCGACATCGCCGCGATCGCCAGTGCCGTGAACCTCTACCGGCTGGACAATTTCCGCTATCCCACCACCGAACAGGGGCTGGCCGCGCTGGTCAGCCAGCCCTCGGCCCCGCCCGAGGCGCCGAACTGGTCGGGCTACATGGACCGGCTGCCGCAGGATCCCTGGGGCCAGCCCTATCAGTACCTGGCCCCCGGCGTGCACGGCGATTTCGACATCTTCACCTATGGCGCCGACGCCGCCCCGGGCGGGTCGGGCGCCGATGCGGATATCGGATCATGGATGGCACAATAGGCCCCGGATCAGACCCTGACACGGCCGGATTCACCCTGATCGAGCTTCTGGTCGCCGTCGCCGTCCTGGCGGTGCTGGCGGTGGGGGCGAGCCTGGCCGCGACCCGCGGCAGCGGCGGGGCGGAGGATGCGCAGCGCTTTGCCGACCGGTTCGCGGCGCTGCGCCAGCTGGCGGTGCAGGGCCAGAGTCCGCGCGGGCTGCAGATCACCCCGCGCGGGCTGCGCATGGTCAGCCGTCGGGACGGGGTCTGGCAGGAGGACGGCCAGGAGGTCCGCTGGCGCGGACGCGTGGGTTTTGCCCCGCAGGAGCCGCCCGGCAGCGGCGATGCGCCCGAGATCGTGTTCCTGTCCAACGGCCGCACCAGCGCCTTTTCGATCCGGTTCGGCAGCGGCGCGGGACAGCTGTGCCGCAGCGACGGCTGGACGGGGCTGACATGCGACGACGCCTAGACGACGACCGCGGCCTGACGCTGCTGGAACTGGTGATCGCGGTGGCGGTGCTGTCCATCGGGACGCTGGCGGCCTTGCGCGCCACCGACCAGTCGCGGCTGGCGCTCTCGGGCGCGCAGACCCGGCTGCTGGCGCAGGTGGTGGTGCAGAACCGCGCCGAGGAGCTGCAGCTTTACGGCGGCACCGGCGGGCCCCTGCCCGGTACGGTCGAGATGGGCGGCCGCCGCTTTGCCGTCACGGTCGCCTATCAGGCCACCGCGGCGGGGCTGCGGCAGGCCAGCATCCGGGCCCGCGCCGACACCGGCGAAGGCGCGTTGCTGGTGGCGGTGCTGCCGCCGCCCGGGGTGCGGTGATGCGGCACACGCGCAAGACGGACGGCGGGCTCACGCTGATCGAGCTGGTGGTCGCCATGGCGATCTTTGCGCTCATCGCGGTGATGGGGCTGCAGGCGCTGACCGGGGCGATGCGGATGCGCGACCGCCTGGCCGACATCGACACCGACACGGCCGAGCTTGGCCTGGCGCTGGGGCTGTTGCGGGCTGATCTGGGCGCGGTGGCGCCGCTGCTCTTCTATCCGCCGGACGGGCCGCCGCTGTCGGCGCTGCGGCTCGATCCCGCCGGCCGGGTGCTGGGCCTGTCGCTGGCCGGCCAGCCCAGCCTGCCGGCGCGGCCCGGACCCGGATTGCAGCGCGCCGAATGGCGGCTCGACGCGGGCACCGGCACGCTCAGCCGCCGGGTCTGGCCGGTGCTGCATCCGGCCGAGGCGGGGCAGGCGGCCCCCGAGGTGGTGCTGATGACCGGGCTGCGCGGCTGGTCGCTGCGCACCTACTGGGAGGGGATCGGCTGGGTCGCGGGCAGCACCGGCAACACCCCGGCCATCGCCCCCGAGATCGGACCCGCCGATGACGACGAAGCCACCGAACGCCAGCCGGAAAGCTATTCCAGCATCCTGCCCGAAGCGGTGGAACTGACCCTGCAGACCGCCGAACTGGGCGAGATCGTGCTGGTGGAGAGCCTGAAATGACCCCGCGGTCACGCGGTTTCGTGCTGGTCAATGCGCTGGTGCTGGTGGCGGCCCTGGCCGGGATCGCCACCTTCCTGCTGGCCCGGGCCGAAGGCGCGCGGGCGCGGGCACATGAGGCGCAGGGGGCGGCGCAGGCGCGGCTCTACCTCGATGCCTTCGAGGCGCTGAGCATCGGCATCCTGAGCTCCGACCGGGCCGGGGGCGGCATGGATCACCCGGGCGAGGATTGGGCCCGGGCCGATTACGACGTGCCGCTGGACCGGGGCCGCGTCGCCGGCGAGATCGCGGATATGCAGGCTCTGTTCAACGTCAACTGGCTGGCCAACCCCTCCGATACCCTGGCCCGCGACGGGTTCGAACTGCTGGTGACGCGGCTGGGGCTGCGGCCGGGTCTGGCCGAGGAGATCCCGGCCTTCCTGAGCCGGACCGGCCCCGCCGACAAGACCGCCTATGCACGGGCCGACCCGCCCCTGCGCCCGGTCGGCGGACCGGTGCTGTTCCTCGATCAGCTGCTCGACATGCGCGGGCTCGGGCCGCGCGATCTCGACCGGTTGCGGCCTTACCTGACGGCGCTGCCCGGGTCGCAGCCGCTCAACGTCAACACGGCGCCGGCGCTGGTGCTGCAGGCGATGATGCCCGGGATCGGCCCGGTGGTGGCCGACCGGCTGCTGCAAAGCCGCAGGCTGGAGCCGTTCGTGTCGGTCGACGATTTCGTCATGCGCCTGGGCGGCCTGGGCGCGACCGCGGTGCTGAGCGAAGAGGACCTGCCGCGCTTTGCCGTGGGGTCGTCGTGGTTCCGCGCCGACATCCACGCGACGCTTGACGGTCACAGCCGCCACAGGATGACGGTTTTCGAACGTCCGCCGCTTCCCGCCGGCATCCGGGTGGCCTATCGTCTGGCCCGGGTGCCGTGACCCGCATGGCCCGAGAGCAGGAGAGACAGTGCCCGTGAGTGCCGGACAGGACATCGCCCTGCATGCGCTGGGGGCGGAGATGCCCGCGGGCCGCCACGTGGTCCTGGTGCCGGGGGCGGAGGTGCCGCTGCTGGCGCTGGACCTGCCCGAGCGCCTGCGCGGCCCGGCGCGCGAGGACGTGGCCCGGCGCCAGCTGCGCGACCGCATCGGCCTCGATGCCGCGCGGATCGAGATGCGGCCCTTTTCCCCGCCCGGCGGCGGCGATAGCTGGCGCCGGGCGCTGGTGGCGGATGCCGAGGCGCTGGCCGGATGGCGGGCGCAGGCGGGGCCGGGCTGCCGCGCGGTGCTGCCCGATTACCTGGGCCTGCCCGCCGCCGCCGAGCTGTGGTCGATCGAGGTCACATCAGGCTCTGTTCTGGCGCGATTGGGGCTGGAGGACGGGTTTTCCGCCGATCCCGACCTGGCCCGGCTGATGCTGGAGCGGGCGCTGGAAGACGCGGAGCCGCCGGCCCCCAGGGCGGTGTTGCTGAACGGCGAGGATGCCGGGATCGCGGCGCTGTTCGCGGCGCGCGACATCCCGGTGGTGACCGAGGCAGCGGCGCTCGATCCGTTGGGCATCGCCGCGCCGCAGGTGCTGGGGCATGGCGAAATGGGCGTCGACCTGCGCACCGATCCGCGCGCCGCGCGCGACCGGCTGCGCGCGCGGGTGCTGCCCTGGCGCTGGCCGCTGCTGATCGGGCTGCTGGCCGCGGCGCTTTGGGGTGCGGCGCAGGGGCTGGGCACCCGGGCGCTGGAGCAGGAGATCCGCGCCGAACGCGCCGCGACCCTGGCGCTGGTGCGCGAAAGCTTCGTGCCCACCGGCCCGGTGCTGGACGTGCGCACCCAGGTGGCGCGGGCGCTGGCGGCGCGGCAGGATGCGGCGCGGGACTGGCGCGGGCGGGTGTCGCCGCTGACGCTGCTGGGCCGGATCGCCCGGGTGGTGGATGGCAGCGGCGCCGTGTCCGAGGATTACGGCTTTGACCGCGACCTCTGGACCGTGGTGCTGCGGCTGGGGGATTTCGCCGCCGCCGAGGCGCTGGTGCGCGACCTGCGCGACGCCGGTCTGCAGGTCGAGGTGGCCGATCTGCGGGTCAGCGACGGCGACAGCGGCGTGCGCGCCGAATTGCAGGTGAGGGCCGGGGAATGACCGACCGGCTGATCGACCTGCTGCTGCGGCGCGCGCCGCGCGAACGGCTGCTGCTGGGGCTGCTGGTGATCGCGGTGCTGCCCACGGCCCTGTGGTTCGCGGTGCTGGAGCCGATGGCGGCGCGCCGCGCCGAGGCCCGGGCCGAACTGACCGAGGTTCGCGCCCTGCAGGACTGGGTCGCGGCGCGGGCCGCCGAAATGGCCGCCCTGGGCCAGGCCGAGAATTCCGGCCCCGCAGCCCCGATCGGGCTTTCGGCGCTGGAACGGAGCCTGATTTCGGCCGATCTGCGCCCCGCCGTCACCGGTCTTGCCAACCGCGAGGGCGGCGGCATCGATCTGCGTTTCGAGGCGGTGGATTTCGCGGTGCTGATGGGCTGGCTCAGCCGTCAGGATCCGGGCTGGGGCTATGACATCGCGGCCTTCCGCATCACCCGCGGCGAGGAGCTTGGCGTGGTGGCGGCGGAGTTGCAGCTGGTGCCGCAGGTCTGAGCAGGACGGAGGCGAGGGGATCGCCCCCGGTCGGGGGCGATACGAGAGACGCTGTCTCTCGTGCTCTCTGAGGGTTATTGTGAACCGAAGAAGGGGG
>Ga0208934_1000128_pt1 | contig 57706 bp, 69 predicted proteins | sample MalvirDeepMed_s2_FD_184243 | JGI IMG/M metagenome (GOLD analysis project Ga0208934, IMG submission 184243) | Marine viral communities from the Global Malaspina Expedition - Malaspina viral metaG DeepMed_s2 (SPAdes) (version 2) | ecosystem: Environmental > Aquatic > Marine > Oceanic | place... | reverse complement strand
CGAGGGCACATATCCCGGCAATCGGGAGCAATGGCCTGCCGAATTGGCGCCATTCCAGCAATGGTGGCTGGAAAGCGAAATGCTCGATCCGCCCGGTGCCTACCCGCGCATTGCGCCGCGCGGCGCGGTCGACGCGCCCGTCATGCTCGTGATCGACCAGCCGCAAGCCGAGGATGGCGAGGCGCTGCTCGGCGGACCCGGCGGCACGCTGGCCGTCAATATGCTGCGTGCGATGGGCTTCGCGCTCGATGCCGCCTATTTCGCGAGCGTGCTGCCGCGCCACAACCTCCGGCCCGAGTGGAACGCCGTTGCGAAGGCGGGCTACGGCGCCTTGCTGTTGCATCACATCGCTCTCGCCCGCCCAAAGACGATCATCGCCTGCGGAAGCCGCGTCTGGTCGCTGCTGGCGCACGAGACGGCGCAGGAACCTGCCGCGTTAACCAATATCGCAATTGATTCTGTTAGCGTTCCGGCCTTTGCAGTACCGGACATGGCGACCCTTTTGCGCAATCCGGCCAAACGCGCACAGACCTGGAATCGATGGCTCGAGTGGAACCACAGTCCCCCATGAAACGCATTATCCTTTCGCTCGCCGCCGCTCTCGCCGCGACGGCGACAGTCGCTCCCGCGCTCGCGCAGAATGGTGGGGCACAAACCGCAGCGGACTATTTCCGCGAACGTGCCGCAAACCCGAACATCCCGCAGGTGTTGAACGACGCGGACCGACAGTTCTACGCGAAGGTCTTTCAGGCGCTCGATGCGGGCAACTGGAGCGAGGTCGAGAGCCTGCTCGCGCAGCGGCCCGACGAACCGCTAAAGCTGGTGGCGCAGGCCGAGTATTACCTCGACGCCAACAGCCCGCGCATCGAACTGCCGCAACTCCAGCAATGGCTCGCCAAGGGCAGTACGCTGCCGCAAGCGGAGCAGATCAGCAACCTCGCGATGAAGCGCGGGTTGATGAGCGCGCCGTACCTGCCGCGCGAGCAGAGCTTCCAGCCGCAGGGCTATGCCAGCAAGCGCATCCTGCCGCGCGGGATAGACGACGGCACTATGCCGCGCGATATCAGTTCCGCGATTCTGGAGCGGATCAAGAACGACGATCCCGATGGCGCGCGCGTGCTGCTCGACGGGGTCGACGCGACTCTCAGCAGCGCGGCGCGGGCCGAATGGCGCCAGCGGGTCGCGTGGAGCTATTATATCGAGAACCAGGACGCCGCCGCTCTCGCGATGGCGCAGACCGTGCGCGACGGCAGCGGAGCGTGGGTGGCCGAAGGCGAATGGGTCATCGGCCTTGCCGCGTGGCGGATGGGCGACTGCGCGACCGCTGCCGACGGTTTCGAGCGTGCGGGCGCGTCCGCCATCAATCCCGAGCTTTCCGCCGCCAGCTATTACTGGGCGAGCCGCGCCTATATCCGCTGCCGTGAGCCCGAGAAGGCAACCGAGAAGTTGCGCGGCGCGGCGATGATGGACGAGACGCTGTACGGCATGCTCGCCCGCGAACAGCTCGGCCAACTGCTGCCGCGTGCGGGCGAGACGCCCGATCTCAGCCCCGAGGACTGGCGTCGGCTGAACGGGGAAGAGAACGTGCGCGCTGCCGTGGCGCTGGCCCAGATTGGGGAGGACGATCTGGCCGACGAGGTGCTGCGCCATCAGGCGAGGATCGGCGATCCGTCGCAATTCACCGCGCTCTCGCGCCTCGCGCGCGAGCTTGGGCTGCCCTCCACCCAGCTGTGGATGGCGCATAACGCGCCGCGTGGCGGCACGCCCGATCCGGCGCTGCGCTTCCCCGTCGCGCGCTGGGCACCCGTCAACGGCTGGCAGGTCGACCCCGCGCTCGCCTATGCCCACGCGCTGCAGGAATCGAACTTCCGCGCGGCGGTCGTGAGCCCCGCCGGCGCGCGCGGACTGATGCAAATCATGCCCGCGACCGCCCGCCAGCATGGGCCCAGCCTCGGGGTCGGCAGCAATCCGCGTTCGCTCAATCAGCCCGACGTCAATCTCGCGTTCGGCCAGCGCCATCTGCAAATGCTGCGCGACCATTCCTACACGCAGGGCAAGCTGCCCAAGATCATGGCCGCCTATAATGCGGGGCTGACGCCGGTGGGCCGCTGGAACAGCGAAATACGCGATCAGGACGATCCGCTGCTCTACATGGAATCGATCCCCTATTGGGAAACGCGCGGCTACGTCGCCATCGTCACCCGCAACTACTGGATGTACGAGCGGCAGGCGGCCGCCCCCTCGCCCACGCGGCAGGCACTGGCGATGAACCGCTGGCCGGGCTTCCCCGAGGCGAACCAGGTCGACACGCGCCTCACACGCCGTTGATGAAAGCGGACCGATGCCGATCGACCAAACCCGCGCGTTCACGCCCATCCGCATTGCAATCGTGACCGTGTCCGACACGCGCGAACCGTCGACCGACACTTCCGGCGACCTGCTCGAGGCGCGCGTGCGCGAGGCGGGGCATATCCTGATCGAGCGGACGATCTGCCCCGACGACGCAGCCGAGATCTATGATGTGCTGCGGCGCTGCATCGCCAGCGTTGAGGTCGATGCAGTCATCACCACCGGCGGCACCGGGCTGACCGGGCGCGACGTGACGCCAGAGGCGCTCGACCGCGTGAAGGACAAGGATATTCCCGGTTTCGGTGAGCTGTTCCGCTGGATAAGCTATGAGAGCATCGGCACATCGACCATCCAGAGCCGCGCCTGCGCGGTGCTGGCGGGCGATACCTTCATCTTCGCCCTGCCCGGCAGCAATGGTGCGGTGAAGGACGGGTGGGATAAAATTCTGAAGGACCAGCTCGACAGCCGCCACCGGCCCTGCAACTTCGTCGAGCTGATGCCTCGCCTTCTGGAAAGATAAGTCTGCTCGAACGATAACTCTGCTGGAACGATAGACCCGGGGGCGCGCTCTCTCAGCAAGCCCCATGCCCGATATCCAGTCCCTTCCGCTTGAATGGCTCGGAGCGCTATTCGCAGCCAGCGCGCTGCTGATCGCCTTCTTCGGCAGCAAGATGGCGCGCATCGCGGATGTGCTGGCGGACCGCACTGGCCTCGGCGAAGCGCTGATCGGTGCGGTGCTGCTGGGTGCGGGCACCAGCATTTCGGGGATTGTCACCTCGGTCACCACGGCCGCCAGCGGCGCGCCCGAACTCGCTGTCTCCAATGCGCTGGGCGGGATTGCGGCGCAGACGATGTTCCTCGCCCTCGCCGACATCTTCTATCGCAAGGTGAACCTCGAACACGCCGGCGCGAGCACGGTGAACCTCGGCCAAGCGACGGTGCTCATCATCCTCTCGGCCATGCCGATCATGGCTTACGCCGCGCCCGACATCGCGTTCTTCGGCGTTCACCCGGCCAGCCCGGTGATGATCCTCGTCTATCTCGTCGGGCTGCACAATGCCCACTCCATCCGGCAAGAGCCCATGTGGCGGCCGATCAAGACCGACGGGCTGCGCCTCGAGGAAGACGACCCTGAAGACGATCCACGCTCAACCGCACTGCTGGCGGCATCTTTCGCGGGCCTCGTCCTGATCGTCGGCGGATGCGGCTATGTCGTGGGCGACACCGGCCTCGCGCTCAGCGCGCAGCTTGGCATTTCGCAAGGCGTCGTCGGCGCGCTGGGGACCGCCGTGGTCACTTCGCTGCCCGAACTCGTCACCACCATCGCAGCGGTGCGGCGCGGCGCGCTGCAGCTCGCGATCGGCGGGATCATCGGCGGCAACATGTTCGATGCGCTGTTCGTCTCGGCGAGCGACATCGCCTATCGCGACGGCTCGATTTATCACGCCATCGGAGAGCGTTCGCTGTTCTGGATGGCGTTGGTGTGCATCATGACTGCGATCCTGCTGCTGGGCCTGCTGCGGCGCGAGAAGCAGGGGCCCGGCGGGATCGGCTGGGAATCGGTCATCCTACTGGCGCTATGGCTGGCCGCGGCGGTGCTGCAGGTGGCGCTGGGCTGAATTGGCCGCGAAGGTAGGGTATGGCGGGTTCTCACAGAAAGTCTGGTTCCGTATTCCCTAATTCCGAAGCCGCCATTCCGCTAACGACCCGATTGCAGACAGTCGACTGGTGCCGCAGAAGTCAATGACGAACCCTTTGAGTGGAGCTCAGCGCTACCCGCGTCTTCCGAACGAACTTCGGAATAGGCTGTCGCAGATCGAGCCAACACAGGCGATCTACTATCCGGCACTTGTAACGCTTCGCACTGGCGAACTGCGAGACGCCGTATACCTATGCCCTGCCGCGCAGTGGTTCGAGAAATGGGGGGTGTGGCCAGAGGAAGACACCGGCAAGAAGTCGGTGCCGTTGGAGGAGGTGGCGGACCTCGAGGAAAGCCCATCGAGACTGCCGCGAGAGCTTGCAGAGACCATATATGCCGCTGGCGAGAGGGGAATGGGATATCACTTGTTCCAGCTCACCTTCCGCGATGGCTCGGTTGTCTCGTTCGGCACCGGAAACGCGGTCGATTTCCTTGACCTCCCACCTGATAGGTCGCCGCGTGACATTGTAGCAGTAACCCCGCATGCCGGTCGTGAGGACCCAACAAAGAGATGCGCTCTTGATTACGCCTGGTGTTTGTTCTCGTCCTAACGACCGCTCTCCACCCCGGTTGAGACATCGAACCAAATTGCCCGAAAGCGTCGGAGCTGCCGATTGCCTCGGCGTTGGGAACGCCGCAAAAATCTGGATCGACTCACGCTTGCGTTCTCTTTATGTTCCCCGCTATGGAACAGGTCAAAGGCAGAGGCGCACAGAGCGGGGACGTGTCCACGCGCTTCGACCTGCCGTCGCGCGAGGCCGATGGCGACTGGCGTGACGAGCGAGAGGCCATCGACGGCCCCGTCCCCAAGCTGCGCACCGAGGTGACGATCGAAAAGCCGCGCTCGATCCTCTCCTTCAACCAGTCGCCGGACATAGGCTTCGACCGATCGGTGAACGTCTACCGCGGGTGCGAGCATGGATGCATCTATTGTTTCGCGCGGCCCAGCCACGCCTATCTCGACCTCTCCCCCGGCCTCGATTTCGAAAGCAAGCTGTTCGCCAAGCCGAATGCGGCGAAGCTGCTGGCGCAAACGCTGGCCAAGCCCGGCTACCAGCCGCGCCCGATCGCGATGGGCACCAACACCGATCCCTACCAGCCGATCGAGAGCCGTTACCGGATCACGCGGCAGATGCTGGAGGTATGCCTCGACGCGCGCCATCCGGTGACGATCACCACCAAGTCCGACAGGGTTCTGGCCGACCTCGACATCCTCGGAGAGATGGCCCGTAAAAACCTGATCGCAGTGGCGATTTCGGTCACCTCGCTCGACCCGAAGCTATCGCGGCTGGTCGAACCGCGCGCGCCCTCCCCCATCAAGCGGATCGCCGCGCTAGAGACGTTGACGCAGGCGGGCGTCCCGACCCATTGCTCGATCGCGCCGGTCATCCCCGCGATTACCGACGACGCGATGGAAGGGATCGTCGCACGCGCGGCTGAACTCGGCGTGACCTCCGCCGGATGGATTCCGCTGCGCCTGCCGCACGAAGTGGCTCCGCTGTTCCGCGAGTGGCTCGAAACCCACTTTCCCGATCGCAAGGACAAGGTGATGTCCATCGTCCGCTCAATCCGCAACGGGAAGGATAATGATCCCGATTTCTTCACCCGGCTGAAGCCGACCGGCGTCTGGGCAGATCTGTTCCGCGCGCGCTTTCGCGTGGCATGTCGCCGTGCAGGCATCGGGGACGGCAAGGCGAAATTCGCGCTCGACTGCTCACGATTCCGCGCGCCGATGGTCGACGGGCAGATGCGGTTGCTCTAACACCGGAGGCGCAGGGGATCCGCTTGCTATCGCTCCTTTCGGTGGTAGTTTCGCGTCGCACATTTGGGAGGAGCTTCATGCGTATTTTCCAAGGCACCGTGTTCCTTCTGGCAATCGCCACCCCGCTCGCGGGTACGGCGCTAGCGCAGCCTTCCGGCGATCCCGCTCCGACCGGCGGCGAAGCCTACACTTATGTCCAGTGCGACAGCGCGCGAAGCGAACTGGCCGCCATGGACACCCCGCAAGATCGCAACTCAGCGCGCGCGAAGGCGTTGCTCGATATCTACACCAGCAGCCGCTGCCAGGCGATCATGGCGGAGCGGGCCGAGCTGGCGAGCGCAGACCCGGGCATGGACAGCATGCTGCAGATGCTGCGCGAGGAAGGCATCAATATCGACTCGCGCATGGATTCGGTCGCGCGGGCATGTCGCCGTAATGCCGATCCCGCGCTGTCGGGCGAGGAGAGCGAGGCATCGGTTCGCGATTGTACCGCCAAGCGGCAGATGATCGTCTACACCGAAGCGATCAACGAGATGAACGCGAGCCGGCGGGCAACTTCCGAAGAGGACCGGGCAAGGTACGAGGCCGAGGTCGCTGCGGTGGAGCGGCGCAACCGCGAGATCGAGGCGGAGGCGGTGGCCAATCGCGACGCCTACGAAGAACGGATGGCACAATGGCGCGAAGCCGTGCGTCGCTGCGAGCAAGGCGAGTTCGAATACTGCGCGGATTAGCAACAGGAAGCGTGCTCGCGCGCGTGAGCGATCTTCGTTCCCGGGCCTTGCGGATCGCGATATGCTCGGTAAGCTCGCAGCCGGGTTTGCGGATGTATTTTGAGGGGAATTCGATGAAAGCGCTGGCTCTCGGCACGGTTTTGGCGATTGGCGCAAGCACGGCGGCGCAAGCGCAAAGCTTCGACGCTTCGCGGCAGTTGGATGTCTTTACCACCAGCGCACTCAAGGCGACGCTGGCGGAACTGGGCGCAACCACGGCGGACCAGGATGGCAAGCCCAACATTAGCGTCCGGTTCGATAACGGGCTGCAAGCGGATGCCGTTTTGCTGGCATGCAAGGATCAAGCAACGTCGACCGGCTGCCTGGGGACGTCGATCCTGGTAAGCTACCAAACGCCGAGCGACGTTACGGCGCAGGATATCGCGAACGGGATCAACGAATATAACTATCGGCAGAACTTCGGGCGCGCCTATCTCGATCCCAACGGCACCATCAGCGTGCGGCTTTACGTGATCGCCGACGGGGGGATATCGATGGAAAACTACCGGCAGATGATCGGCCTGTTCGCCCGCTCCTCGAAGAAGCTGCCCGGCTATATTTATGGCGAATAACCGCGGCTCTCACCGGGCGTCGCAGGAACCGACAATCAACCGAAGGTGTCGCTTTCCCCGCCCGGCTCGAACCGCATCAGACGGCTGTCGATCAGCGCGGCGGTGCGGTTGACGACCGCGGTCTGATAGGCGGCGTCCTTGATCATCTCGAAAAAGGCGCTCGCATTGGGATAGTGCGCTACGAAACCATCGTGCCACTGCCGCTCGTGCGGCCCCGTCACCATCGCCTGGAAGGCGCCGCGCCACACGATCGACCCGCCGACGCGGTGGAAGATCGGCCCGCTCGTCTTGCCGTATTCCTCGTAGGCGCGGCGCCCGTTCCAGCCCTTGCCCGCATGTTCGTGGCCGTCCGGATACTCGGCCCGATCGCGGTAGAGCAGCAGATTGAGCATATGGATCGGCTGGTCGCGAGGCAGGGCCTTGAATGCCTCGAAGTTCTCGCGGCTCGGGTCGATATAGGTCGTCATCTGGTCATTCCTCATCGGAGGGGCTATCGGGCAGCAGGCGCTTGGCGATGCCCCAGGCCGGCCGCGCAACGACCAGCAGGCAGGCCAGGCCGAGAATGCTCATCGCGGTGGGCGAGAGGAAATCGGGCCCGCGCGCTGCGGACAGGGCGAGCGTCATGATCAGGAACACCGCCATCGCAAGGCCGAGCCCGATCAGGATGGCGATGCCATGCCGGATCGTCATGCCGCGTCCCTAGTCCTTGCCGAACATGCGCCCGAAGACACCGCGTTTCTTACCGTCGCCTTCCGCCGGAGCATCACCGTTCTGCACCTCGGTAGCAGGAGCAGGCGCGGCGGTGGCCATTTCGGGTTCGGGGGTCGGTTGGGATGCAGGCGCCCCCCCCTCCTCCGCCTCGGGTAGCTGGTAATCCGAGAACCGGTCGCGCAGGTCCTTCTTGCTGATCTTGCCCGTGGCGGTGTGCGGAATATCGTCCACGAACTCGACCGCATCGGGCAGCCACCACTTGGCGACATGATCCTTGAGGTAGTCGATCACGTCCTCAGCCGTGCAAGCCTGCCCCTCCTTGCGGATACAGAAGAGTACCGGCCGCTCGTCCCACTTGGGGTGATACATGCCGATGGCGGCAGCTTCCGCGATGGCCGGATGACCCGCAGCCGCGTTTTCCAGCTCGACTGAGCTGATCCATTCGCCGCCCGACTTGATGACATCCTTCGTGCGGTCGGTGATCTGCATCGTGCCGTCCGGATGCAGGATCGCGACGTCGCCGGTGTCGAACCAGCCGTCGGGCGTCAGCGCGTCTTCCTCTGCCTTGAAGTACCGGCGAATGACCCATGCCCCCCGGATCTGCAACGCGCCCGACGCCTCGCCGTCGCGCGGCAGGACCTTGGCGGGATCGTCCAGATCGACCGTGCGCAGCTCGACACCGAAGACCGGGCGGCCCTGCATCGCCGCCTTGTCGACCTTCTGGTCGAGGGTGAGGCTATCCCAGTCCCAGGTCGGCCCACCGAGCGTGCCGATGGGCGATGTTTCGGTCATCCCCCAGGCGTGCTGCACACGAATGCCCGCTTCCATCAGGCGCCGAATCATGAACTTGGGCGCCGCCGATCCGCCGATGGTTGCCGCGCGAAGTTTCGGCAGTGGCTTGTCGTTGGCGTCGCAATACTGGAACGTGGCGAGCCACACCGTTGGTACGCCTGCACTGTCGGTTACGCCTTCGCGCTCCATCAGCTCGTAGAGTACCGCCGGTTCGTTGATCGCAGAGAACACGAATTTGATGCCCGCCATGCCGCCCGCGAAGGGCAGGCCCCAGCTCGCGGCGTGGAACATCGGGACCACGGGAAGCATCACCGACGACGCATCGAAATTGAACGCCGGCGGCTGAATCGCGGCCATCGCGTGCAACACGGTCGAGCGGTGTTCGTAAAGCACGCCCTTGGGATTACCGGTGGTCCCGCTGGTGTAGCACAGCATGCACGGATCGCGCTCGTCGACCTGTGCCCAGGTGTAATCGCCGTCCTGCGCGCCGATCCAGTCTTCGAAACCGGTAGCCTCGCTCTCCGCTGGGGGGTCGTAGCAGATGTAATGCTCGATGCTGGTCCAGCGGTCTTTCATCTTGTCGATGATCGGCTGGAATGCTGCATCATAGAGCAGCACGCGGTCTTCGGCGTGGTTGGCGATATATTCGAGCTGATCCTCAAACAGGCGCGGGTTGATGGTGTGGAGCACCCCGCCCATCCCGGCAACGCCATACCAGCTGACCAGATGGCGCGAGTGATTCATCGCCAGGCTTGCGACCCGGTCGCCCTTTTTCACCCCGAGCGCTTCAAGTGCCTGCGCCATCCTGAGCGCATCGCGCCGGATCCCCGCCCAGTCGGTGCGGGTCTCGCTGCCATCCGCCCAGTGGGTCACGATCTCTCGGTTGGGTGTTTCGCGCGCCGCATGGTCGATCACATGGGTGACCAACAGGTCCCAGTCCTGCATCGCTCCGAGCATCATCTCTCCCTTCAAGGTCTGTTTTGTCGCGGAGAATGCGCAGGTTATGCCGCGCCCGCAAGAGCGGGTTGCCGAAAAATCAGGCCGCCCGGTGCAACTGCGGGCCGGTCTTGGGGACAAGCACGATGTTGGAGAGCCCTTCGATCCGGCCAAGCGTATCGGCCAGCGTGCCGTCGACCTTGTAATCGTGCCCCAGCCGCATCACGGGCCGCTCGCCAGTCCCCAGATCGAGCGCGATCTGCACCTCGCCATGGCCCGGCGGGCCGGGCTGGAGCGCCAGGGCAAGCTCGTTCAAAGCCGCTTCGCTGGCGACCTCCAGCGTCAGCAGCATGCGCTTGCCGCCTTCGACATTCGCGAGCGGGCGGGCACCGCGAATGGTGATGCGCGGCGGCTCGTCGGGCGATGGCGAATCCAGCTCAACCGTCAGCAGGATACAGGTGCTTTCCTCAGCCCACTTGGTGAACTGCGGGACGAGGCTTTCCTCGAAGCAGGCGGCGCTGAATTGACCCGACGTGTCCGAGAAATCGGCGCGGATGAAGTCCTTTCCGCGCCGGGTCTGGCCTCGCTTCGCGCCTTCGACCATTGCCGCGATCACCGCCCGGCTGCGCCCTTCACCCGCAGGGCCACCACCTTCCATCAGCGAGGCATAGCTGCGCGCGCCATTGGCGCTGGCGACATCGCGATAGCCTTCGATCGGGTGGGCGGAGAAATAGAAACCGAAAGTCTCGCGCTCCTTCGCCATCCGGTCGCCGCGCGGCCAGTCTTCTGCCTCCTTCATGCGGATATGCTCGTTGGCGTTGTCCTCGCCCCCGAAGAGGCCTTCCTGTCCGCTGCTGCGCTCGCGGATCGCCGCATCGGCGACCGCGAGCAGCAGGTCGACATTGGCCGCCAGCTGCCCGCGGTTGGGCTCGATCCGGTCGAAGGCGCCAGCCGCGATCAGCGCTTCCAACTGGCGCGAATTCATCGCTCCCTTGGGCAGGCGGCCGAAGAAATCGTCGAGGCTTTCGAACCAGCCATGCGCCTCGCGCTCGGCCACCACCGCGTCCATCGCCTTCTCGCCCACGTTGCGAAGCCCGGCGAGGCCGTAGCGCACCGCGTAGCCATCATCGGTCCGCTCGACCGTGAACTCGGCTTCGGAGCGGTTGATGTCGGGCGGCGCGACCTCGATCTCGTTGCGGCGCGCATCGTCGACGAACAGCGCGAGCTTTTCCGACTGGTCCATGTCGAAGCACATCGCGGCGGCGTAGAATTCTTCCGGGTAATGCGCCTTGAGCCAAGCGGTCTGGTAGGCGAGCAATGCGTAGGCGGCGGCGTGCGACTTGTTGAAGCCGTAACCTGCGAACTTGTCGATCAAGTCGAACAGCTCGTTCGCCTGCTGCGCCTCGATGTCGGAGACCTTCTTGCAGCCTTCGACGAAGCGGCCGCGCTGCTTGTCCATCTCCGCCTGGACCTTCTTCCCCATCGCGCGGCGCAGCAGGTCGGCATCGCCGAGCGAGTATCCGGCGAGGATCTGCGCGGCCTGCATGACCTGTTCCTGATAGACGAAGATGCCGTAGGTCTCTTCGAGGATGCCGGCGAGCTTGGGATGCGGATACTCGATCGGCTCCAGCCCCGCCTTGCGCTTGCCGAACAGCGGGATGTTATCCATCGGGCCGGGCCGATAGAGCGAGACGAGCGCGATGATATCTTCGAACTTGGTCGGCTTCACCGCCGTCAGCGTGCGGCGCATGCCTTCCGATTCCAGCTGGAACACGCCGACCGTGTCACCACGCTGCATCAGGTCGTAGACCGCCGTATCGTCCCAGCTGATCGCCCCGAGATCGCAGTCGATACCGCGCTTCGCGAGCAGATCGACCGCCTTTTGCAGCACCGAGAGCGTCTTGAGGCCGAGGAAGTCGAACTTCACCAGCCCCGATCCCTCGACCACCTTCATGTCGAACTGCGTCACCGGCATGTCCGAGCGCGGATCGCGGTAGAGCGGCACCAACTCGGCCAGCGGGCGGTCGCCGATCACCACCCCGGCGGCGTGGGTAGAGGAATTGCGCGGCAGCCCTTCGAGCTGCATCGCGAGGTCGACCAGCGTTTTGACCTCGTTGTCGTTACTGTATTCGGCCTTGAATTCCGCTGCACCATTGAGGGCACGCGGCAGGCTCCAAGGGTCGGTCGGGTGGTTGGGCACCATCTTGCACAACCGATCGACCTGGCCGTAGCTCATGTCGAGAATACGCCCGCAATCGCGCAGCACCGCGCGCGCCTTCATCTTGCCGAAGGTGATGATCTGGGCGACCTTGTCCGCCCCGTATTTCTCCTGGACGTAACGGATCACTTCGCCGCGCCGGGTTTCGCAGAAGTCGATATCGAAGTCGGGCATCGACACGCGTTCCGGGTTGAGGAAACGTTCGAACAGCAACCCCAGCCGGATAGGATCGAGATCGGTGATCGTCAGCGCCCACGCGACGAGGCTGCCCGCACCCGAACCACGCCCCGGCCCCACCGGAATATTGTGATCCTTGGCCCACTTGATGAAGTCGGCAACGATCAGGAAGTAGCCGGGGAAGCCCATGTTCGAGATGATCCCGACTTCCTTGTCGAGCCGGTCGCGATATTCGAGGATTTCTTCCCAGAACCCCTGTTCCCTAAGCGCATCGAACGGCTGCTCCGCTTCGCGCAAAGCATCTGCGGTCGGGAAGGACAGGGCTTCGGAAAGCTCGGCGTGGACGGTCTCGGGGTAAAGCGGGAGCAGGCGCGCCAGCAGGCCCTTGCGGGCATCCTCGGCGAGCATCCGCACCTCGCCCTCGATATCGCCCGCGAGACTGGGCAGGATCGGCGCACGCTCGGGCGGCGCGAAGGCGCAGCGACGTGCGATGGTGAGGGTATTCGCCAATGCTTCGGGCAGATCGGCGAACAGTTCCTGCATCATCGGCGCCGATTTGACGAATGCCGCCTTCGCGGATTGCGGTCGATCTTCTTCCCACAGCTTGCGGCTGTTCGCGATGCACAGCATCGCATCGTGCGCCTTGTAGAAATGCGGCTCGGCGAAGTTGGCGGGATTGGTCGCCACCAGCGGCAGGTCGCGCGCATAGGCGAGGTCGAGCAGCGCCTCTTCCGCCGCCTGTTCTTCCGCGATGCCGCGTCGGGCAATTTCGATATAGAGCCGCTGGGGGAACAGCGCTTCCAATCGATCGAGATAACGCTCGGCATGCGTGGCCTGCCCTTGGGCCAGCAGCAGCGTCACCGCACCCTCGCTCGCGCCGGTCAGCGCGATCAGTCCATCGGTGTGACCCTCGAGCGCATCGAGCTGCACATGCGGCACCAGTTCGAGCGGACGGTCGAGATGCGCCGCGCTGACGAGCTTGCACAGGTTCAGCCAGCCATCTTCGTTCTGCACATACAGCGGGAGATGATCGATCGCGTCGCTATCGGGCCGCGCCACGCCAAGAAGCGCGCCGACGATCGGCTGCACGCCGTTCTCGATACAGGCATTGGCGAAGGGCACGCTGCCGTAAAGCCCATTGCGGTCGCACATGGCGATCGCGGGAAAACCCCGCTCGGTGGCCAGCTTGGCGATCGCCTTGGGCTCGATCGCCCCTTCGAGCATCGAATAGGCGGAGAGCACGCGGAGGGGAACGAAGGGGGCAAAAGCCATGATGCGAATATGCGGATCGCGGGGGCCAATGGGAAGGTGGGGTTACCAGCTATCCACCCCGTGTCCACATCCCATATCGCCGCCCGGCCTCTCAAGCCGGAGTGACGAAGAAGCTAGAGGTTATTCTCTTTCCCTGCCGCAATCTTGCGCCGGGTTTCACGCACTTGCGACCACGCCCCATAGGCGATCAGCGCGGCGAGGAAAAACCACACCCAAACCGGAATATCCTGCCCGAAAATCGCCAGATAGAGGTAAGCCGAGACGAAGAAGAACCCGGCCAGCATCGTCGGCAGCACGGTCGATTGCCCTGCGCGGGCGCGCTTCACCAACCACGCGATGGAGGCGAGGAAGAATGGAATTGCGCCGACATAGATCGCGACGAAAACGTACGGATTGACGTTGTACTGGGCGCCCTGCGCCAGAATCCAGTCGTTGATCGATTCCAGCATCGCAGTGCGCCCCTTCGCTCGGTTCCGGCCTGCTTGCCGCTATACGCGAGAATTGTCGACGCCGTTACATCCGCTTTCGCGAATGGGGGCTATCAGCCCGGATAATCGGACCGCGCGGCAAGAGCTTCGACCTCGATCGGCGGGATCATCCGGTCGCCCAGCTTCTGGATCACGTGACCGCGCCGCTCGTCCGGGGTCATCGCCATCATCAGCTTGATCATCTCGAGGAAAGTACCCTCGTGAATGCCCTTGGATCCGTCCAGCAGGCCCCGGCCGTCATCCTTGATGTGGATTTCGGCGCGGTCGTCCCATGCGATGCCGCCCTTGGCTGATTCAGCGTTGTAGGTGGTGGGATGGTCGCTCATGTTCTTGCCTCCTGATCTTTCTTCTTCAACGCAGCAAACCCGTGCCGGGTCCGCGATGACAAAGCTTATTCGAGCATGCCCTCGTGCAGGCGAACAACGCGGTCCATCTTGGCCGCGAGCCGCTCATTATGCGTGGCGACCAGCGCCGCGCTACCCTGCCCGCGCACCAGATCGAGAAACTGGGCGAGCACCTTTTCCGATGTCGCCTCGTCCAGATTGCCGGTCGGCTCGTCGGCCAGCACCAGCTTGGGGCTATTGGCAAGCGCGCGCGCCACTGCAACGCGCTGCTGCTCGCCGCCGGAAAGCTGGCTCGGGCGATGGGTCAGCCGATGTTCGAGGCCAAGCGCGGTCAGCAATTCCTTTGCGCGGTTTGCGGCCGAATTGCGCGGCTTGCCACCGACCAGCTGCGGCAGAACGACATTCTCGATGGCGTTGAAATCGGGCAGCAGGTGATGAAACTGATAGACGAAGCCCAGATGCTCGCGCCGCAATCGCGTGCGGGCCTGACTGTCCGACTTCTCCGCCGCCTCGCCCGCAATCACGATGGTTCCGCCAAAGCCGCCTTCGAGCAGGCCGACCGCCTGCAGCATGGTCGACTTGCCCGAGCCCGAGGGGCCCAGCAGCGCGACGATCTCGCCCGGCATGACCTTCATGTCCACGCCGCGCAGGACATCGATCCTCACCCCGCCCTGTTCGAAGCTGCGGGTAACACCGCGCAGTTCGACCACGGGTTGCACGCCCGGATTACTCATAGCGGAGCACCTGTACAGGATCGGTATTGGCGGCCTTGAATGCGGGATAGAGCGTCGCAAGGAAGCTGAGCACCAGCGCCAGCATGACGATGCCGAAAATCTCCCACGGGTCGGTCTTCGCCGGCAGTTCGGTCAGGAACCTCACTTCCGGGTTCCAAAGGTCCTGCCCGGTCGCCCAGCCGATGAACGCGACGATCGGCTGGCGGAAGGTCAGCACGAGGGCCCCCAGCACGAGGCCAGCCAGCGTGCCGATCGCACCGACGGTGAAACCGGTGGTGACGAAAATCTTCAGGATAGACTGTCTGCCCGCCCCCATCGTGCGCATGATCGCGATGTCGCGCGTCTTCGCGCGGACCAGCATCACGAGGCTGGAGAGAATGTTGAACGCGGCGACCAGCACCATGAAACTGAGCGCGAAGAACATCGCCACCCGCTCCACCTGCAAGGCTTCGAAGATCGAGGCGTTCATCGTTTCCCAGGTGTTCACGACCGCCGTCCCCGCCAGTTTCGCCTCGATCGGGGCCATGATCTCGCTGACCCGGTTGGCGTCTTCTGTCTCGACCTCGATCATGCTGATCGTATCGCCGGTTAACAGCAGGGTCTGCGCCTGCGGGATGGACATGACGACGAAGGCCTTGTCGTAATCATATAGCCCCACCTCGAAAATCGCGCCGATCCGATAGCCGACCTGCCGTGGCACGGTGCCGAATGGCGTCGTGCGCCCGGCAGGATTGAGGACCGTAATCGTGTCACCGACGCGCGCGCCGATATTCTCCGCCAGCCGCGCACCGATCGCGACCTCGTCGGCCCCGGGCTGGATTCGCGCCATGTCGCCCATCACGACCTTGTCGGCGAGGTCTTCGATATATTCGGGCGTGTGGCCGCGCACCAACACACCTTCGACCCGGCCGTTGAAGGTGACGAGCAGCGGCATGTCGATCAGCGGCGTGGCATCGACCACACCCGGCGTTTCCTCGATTTCCTTAAGCACGCCTTCCCAGTCGTCGAGCCGGCCGCCATAGGCCTGCACGATCGCATGGCCATTGAGCCCCACGATCTTCTCGACCAGTTCGGCGCGAAAGCCGTTCATCACGCTCATCACGATCACCAACATGGCGACCGAGAGCATCACGACACCGATGGAAATCCCGGCGACGAGCTTGATGAAACCCTCGCCCTTGCCGGGCCAGAGATACCGTTTGGCGATGGTCCATTCGAAGGGATTGAGAAACAAGGAGCCGCCTGCTTTCGTGGTGCTTGGCCCTGCCCGTTAGGATGCCGCGCCTTTCTGCGCAATGAAAACGCAACGGATAAGCTGCGTTGCGCACGCTTCGCCGTCTTCCGGCCCTTGTAATTCATCTGTCACAACGCCAATGGAGCGGCGACCGCATTGGCAACGGGCCGCACCCCCCATGACCCCAAGCATGAATCTCCACCCCTTCGCCGACGAGAACGGCGACACCCTGCACGAAGAGTGCGGCGTGTTCGGCGTGATCAATACCGAAGGGGAAGCCGCCGCGATGACCGCACTGGGCCTCCACGCGCTTCAGCATCGCGGGCAGGAAGCTGCCGGAATTTCCAGTTTCGACGGCAAGCAATTCTATACCCGCCGTGGCCTTGGCCATGTAGCGGAGAATTTCTCCACCGCGGAAAGCATCGACGAACTGCCCGGCTTCATGGCTGCGGGCCATGTGCGGTACTCGACAACGGGCGGCGCGGGGCTGCGCAACGTCCAGCCGCTGTTCGCCGATCTGGCGAGCGGTGGCTTCTCCATCGCCCATAACGGCAATATCTCGAACGCGGGCACGCTGCGCGAAGAGCTGGTCAGCAAGGGTGCGATCTTCCAGTCGACCAGCGACACCGAGGTCATCATTCACCTCGTCGCCACCAGCCGCTATCCCACCATGCTCGACAAGCTGACCGACGCGCTGCGGCTGGTCGAGGGGGCCTATGCGCTGATCGTGATGACCCCGCGCGGGATGGCCGCATGCCGCGATCCGCTGGGCATCCGCCCGCTGCAGATGGGCCGCAAGGACGGCGCAGTGGTATTCGCCAGCGAAACGGTCGCCTTCGGAGCGATTGGCGCGACCTTCGAACGCGAGGTCGAGCCGGGCGAATTGATCGAGGTCGACTTCGACGGCTCGATCCGCACGCACCGCCCTTTCGGCAACAACCCCGCGCGGCCCTGCATCTTCGAGCACGTCTATTTCAGCCGCCCCGACTCGATCTTCGCCGGGCGCTCGGTTTATGAAGCGCGCAAGGCCATCGGCACGCAACTGGCTCTCGAATCGCCGTGCGATGCGGACCTGGTGGTGCCCGTGCCCGATAGCGGCGTGCCCGCTGCAATCGGCTATTCGCAACAGTCGGGCCTGCCCTTCGAGCTGGGTATCATCCGCAGCCACTATGTCGGGCGGACCTTCATCCAGCCGTCGGACGGCGCGCGCCATTCGGGCGTCAGCCGCAAGCACAGCGCCAATCGCTCGATCGTCGAAGGCAAGCGGATCGTGCTGATCGACGATTCGATCGTACGCGGCACCACCAGCCTCAAGATCGTGGAAATGATGCGCGATGCCGGGGCCACCGAAGTGCACTTCCGCGTCGCGAGCGCGCCTTTTGCGCACGGCTGCTATTACGGCGTCGACGTCCCCGAACGCTCCAAGCTGCTGGCCGCACGCATGAAGCTGGAGGCGATGCAGACCTTCATCAAGGCGGACAGCCTGGCCTTTGTCTCGATCGACGGCCTCTATCGCGCGGTCGGCGAGGAAAAGCGCAAGAGCAGCTGCCCGCAATTCTGCGATGCCTGCTTCACCGGCGATTACCCGACCCGGCTGACCGACGTCTCGCGCCGCGAGCAGGATGCCGCGCAACTCTCCTTCCCCGATACCAAACCTGTCGACGAGCCCGTCTGAAATGTCCGAAAGCAAACCATTCGAAGGGCGCGTCGCGCTCGTCACCGGCGCATCGCGTGGAATCGGCGCAGCCATCGCCAAGGCGCTCGCCGCCAATGGCGCGCATGTGATCCTGACCGCGCGTGACGATGCCGCGCTGGAACGGGTCGAGGACGAGATTCATCAGGCAGGCGGCACCGCGACCATCGCACCGGTCGATCTGGCCGAGAACGACGGCGTCGCACGGCTTGCGCAGGCGATCGCCAGCCGCTGGGATGCGCTCGACATGCTGGTGATCAGCGCGGCCTATCTGCCCACGCTGACTCCGTTGACGCAGGTCGATCCCAAGCAGTTCAACACCGCGCTCACCATCAATGTGCTGGCGACACAGGCGCTGCTCGCCGGGCTTCACCCGCTGCTCAAGCGTGCCGAGGCGGCCCGCGTCGTCGGCCTGACCAGCAGCGTCGGCGAGAGCCCGCGGGCCTACTGGTCCGCCTATGGATCGACCAAGGCGGCGTTCGACAACCTGCTGCTGTCCTATGCGCAGGAAGTCGCGAACACCGGATCGATCCGGGTCGCGGTGATCGACCCTGGCGCCACCCGCACGCAAATGCGCGCCAAGGCCTATCCCGGCGAGGACCCCCAGAGCGTCAAGCCGCCCGAAGATGTTGCGGCCTTTATTGCCGACCTGCTCGAAGGCGACTTCGAGACCGGCCACCGCGCACGCGTGTAAGGCAACGAATGGTTAAGCGCGCTTAGCCACGCCCGGTTACCTTTGCGAAAGCCGCCTGCCCCGACACTCCGACCCGGACAACTTCGGACGGGAAATTCGAAAAATGCAGGATTTACAAGACGGTTACGCGCGGGCAGCGCAGGAAGACCGCTGCGCGCCGCGCACCAAGATCGCGATCCCCGCGCAACTGCGGGTCAGCGGTGCACCTGCAATCAGGACGGTGGTCCACGACCTTTCTATTGCGGGCTTCAGTGCGTCGTCGATCAGGCGGCTCCAGGCCGAGCAGGTCTGCTGGCTGACCCTGCCCGGATTGCAGTCGATTCAGGCCAAGGTGGTCTGGTGGGACCGCTCGATCGCAGGCGCCGCATTCGATTCCATGATCGACCAGAGCGTGCTCGAAGACATCCTTCGGCAGTGGGAGAGCCCCCTTGGCGGAGGCGTCACCCGTTCCTGCCTGTACTGACGGCTAAAGCGCCTTCTCGATCGCATCGAGCAACTTGCGCCGCTTGGAAGAGAGCGGCGTGCCGGTCGCGGCGGGCCAGTTGGAAACGATGGCAATCACGGCATCCTTATCGGGATAGAGCGTGATCGACTGACCGAAGATGCCCTGCGCGCCGAAGCTTTCGCCGGGGTAAGTCCACCACTGGTAGCCATAGCCATAGCCGTTCCCGAAATCGACCTGCGGCGCGCCCGCTTTCGCGAACCAGCCATCGGGCACCGTGCCCTTTCCGCCATCGAGCGCGAACAGCCCGACGCGCGCATAATCGCGCAGCGAGGCCGACAGGCAGCACCCGCCTACGCTTCGGCCCGAAAGGTCGGTCTGCCAGAATAGCGGCTGCGCGAAGCCCGCCGGGTCGACGATCTTGCGCTTGGCATATTCGGCCAGCGTTTCGCCGACCGCGTTTTCCACCAGCACGCCGATAAGGTTCGTCTCGCCCGTCTTGTAAACCCATTTCTCGCCCGCCGGAGCCTCGCGCGGGAGGGTCTTCATATATTCGACCACTTGGTCCTCGCCGGGCGCGGGCGTCACATTGAACATCTTTGCCACATCCGAATTGGGATCGGTGTAGTTCTCGTTCCATTTCACGCCCGAGGTCATAGTGGCGAGCTGTTCGACCGTAACGTCGTCGTAGGCGCTGCCGTCGAGGCCGGGCACGTATTTCGACACCGGGTCGTCCAGGCTTTCGATGAAGCCATCCTTCACCGCGGCACCCAGCAGGGTGGAGGTGAAGCTCTTGGCGACCGAGAAGCTGGTCCAGCGACCCTCAGGCCCGAAGCCGAGTGCGTATTGCTCGAACCGGATCTTGCCGTCCTGCAGCACGATCACGCCCGCAGTGCCCTGCGAGGCCATGTAGCTCTCGATCGCGGACCGCGTGCTTGCAGGCAGCGGCGTGCCCTGCGGCAGAACACGCACGTCCGGGCTCGCCTGCACCTCCTGCCCCGGGAAAAAAGTCTCCATCGAACGGAAGCGGGCGGAACGGGTCGCATTGTCCCAGAAAAGCACCTCTGCGCCTACGACGGGCTTGGGATCGGTCGGCACGCTGGCGGTCACACCGGGCGTCAGGTCGTCTGCCGGAAGCGTTGCGCACGCGGCAAGCGGCAGGGCCATGGCGCCGAGCAGAGAGAGGTACTTTTTCAATTCAATTCTCCTTTACCAGCGTCATCTGGTGCACATCGATCCCGCCGCCGCGAAAGCCGCCTTCGCAATACATCAGGTAGTAGCGCCACAGCGCCTTGAAGCGATCGTCGAACCCTTCGGGTAGCATGCCTTCGCTGGCTGCCCGATCGAAATTCTCGCGCCAGATGCGCAGGGTTTCGGCATAATCCGTCCCGAAGCGCACCTCGTCTTGCCAGGCGAGCCCCCGCTCTTCGGCCAACCTGCGGAATTCCGAAGCGCGGATCAGCAACCCGCCTGGGAAGATATAGGCCTGAATGAAATCCGCGCTCGACGCATAGGCATCGAACAGATCGTCCTGCATCGAGATGAACTGGATCGCCGCGCGTCCGCCGGGTTTGAGGTTCTGCGCAATGCAATCCATGAACGTCGGCCAGTACTGGCGGCCAAGCGCCTCGACCATCTCGACGCTGGCAATCGCGTCATAGGCCCCATGCGTATCGCGGTAATCCTGCTGAAGGAAACGCGCATCGCCGCCGCCCTGCCGCCTTGCCCACGCGAGCTGCTGTTCGGACAGGCTGATCGCATCGACCTGCGCCCCACGATCGGCCGCAGCGCGGGCGAGCGTGCCCCAGCCGCAGCCAATTTCCAGCAGGCTGTCACCGGCTGAGAGATCGAGCCGGTCGAGAATTGCTGCGTTCTTGGCACGTTGCGCCAGGTTGAGCGTCTGCGGCGCGTGCCCCGGATCGAAGAGCGCGGAGGAATAGGTCATCGTCTCGCCGAGCCACGCGGCGTAGAAATCATTGCCGAGGTCGTAATGCGCCGAGATGTTCCTCGCCGCGCCCGCCTTCGTATTGCGATGGTGGTCGTGCGCAGCCCTGAGCGCGCGCTTCCACCCGCCCTTGGCGCGTCCCGCGTCGCCCAGCGTCGGCCCATTGGCGATGAACAGCGCGAACAGCGGCACCGGATCGGGGCTGGACCATTCGCCCGCTTCCCAAGCCTGATACCATCCGACCGAGCCACCGGTCGCCAGACGGACGAGCGCACGCCAATTGTGGATCGTCACTTCCGCTTCATGGCCGGGACCGCGCCCACCGAGCAGGCGCGTGTTGCCATCGGGCAGGCGGCCCAGCAGCGCGCCTTTCTCGACCCCCGCATCGATCCGGTCGAGCAGCTTGTGGAAGCCGGGTGCGAGCATGCGGGAAAGCAGGCCCGGACGCCTTTCGAAGCGCTGCGATGCGGCCAGCAGATCGCTCCCGCGTGGTTGCCCGGATACCCCCATGCCGCGAGTGGTATGCCGCGCGCTTCGCCGGGCGACAAGGCGAAACCTCGCCTTTTCAGCCCTCTTTCATCGCGCGGTAAGCTTCCAGTGCGCGTTCGCGTGCCTCGCGGTGGCCGATGATCTTCTCCGGGTAATCGCGAGGACGGCACTGATCGGACGGATCGTGGATCTGGTCGTCGGAAAGCTCCGCCAGTTCGGGCACCCATTCGCGGATATAGCCTGCCGCATCGAACTTCTCTGATTGGCTGAGCGGTGCCATGATGCGGGGGAACATGTTGCTGTCCACCCCCGTGCCCGCGACCCACTGCCAATTGGTACCGTTGCTGGCGTAGTCGGCGTCCACCAGAGTATCCCAGAACCACCGCTCGCCATGACGCCAGTCGATCAGCAGGTGCTTGATGAGGAAGCTGGCCGCGATCATCCGCACGCGGTTGTGCATCCAGCCGATCGCCCAGAGCTGGCGCATTCCGGCATCGACGATCGGGTAGCCTGTGCGGCCCATCTGCCAGGCCTCCAGCTCTTCCTCGATCACATGACCCCGGTTCGGATTGCGCCACAGCTTGTTGTCGTCGAACGCGTCGCGATAGGTTTCTTCGGGATAGGTAGGAAACTGGCACAGGATGTTCTGCGCATAGTCGCGCCAGATCAGCTCGCTCTCGTAGGTCCGCCAGCCTTCGCTGCGCTTGTCCTTGAGCGCGTGCCAGATCGTAATCGGAGAGATTTCGCCCCAGTGCAGGTGCGGAGACATCTGCGAGGTCTGGTCCTCGCTCGGCAAATTGCGACCATCCTCGTACTCCGCAACGTGATCGGCCCACCAGTCGAGCCGTTCGCGCGCGGCATCCTCGCCCACCGACCAGAATTTCTCCATCTCCGTCGCCCAGTTCGGCTTGGCAGGAAGCAGATCCCAGTCGGAGAGGTCGTCGCTCGCAGGAAGGTCGCTCGGCTGCGAAATCGTTTCCGGCGCGGGCAGTTCGTCGCGTGGCGGCATGAGGTCGCGCATGGCGCGGGAGAACGGCGTGTAGATCTTGTACGGATCGCCAGATCCGGTCGTCGCGGTGCCGGGCGGCATCAGGTAATTGCCGTCATGGAGCACCAATTCGCATCCGTCGGGTAACGCTTTCTTGAGGTCGCCCTGCGCCTTGCGCCACCATGGCTCGTAGTGCCGGTTGGCGTGGATCGCCTCGGCACCGGTCTTCGCGGCTAGATCGGCGAGGATGTCCACGCTGTCGCCATGTCGCAGGATCAGCTTGGCATTGTGCCGCCCGAAACTCCTGCCGAGGCTTTCAAGCGAATGGTGCAACCACCAGCGCGACGCGCCGCCGTATTTGCGGTCCCCCGTCCGCTCGTCATCGAGCACAAAGACCGGCAGGATCGGCCCAGCCTGTGCAGCGGCATAGAGCGCGGGATTATCGGCCATGCGCAGGTCGCGCCGCAGCCAGACGATTTGGATAGAAGCCATGGGCAAGGAACCTCGGGAGTTACGGGCTGTTCCAGACTGCATGGATCAGAGCCGCGTCGGCGCGACAACCGAGCCCAAAGCCCCCCTTCCCGCCGAAACGGTGTCGCTTCCTGCACGCGGCTTCACGATCGACCGTGGAAAGGCGCTCATCGCCGCAGGCGTGCTTTGGGCGATCTGGGGCCTGATGATATGGCTGGTCACGCAGGGCCGCACCGAAGGCTTCGACCATTCGGGCCTGCTGCTCTATCGCGCCGGCGTCGATCTCCAGCCGCTGGGCGGCAATATGCTGGAAGAGGCGGTGCGCGATGTGACCGCGCTGGGCGGATTTCTGCTCTCGACGCTCGCAGCGGGCGCGGCTGCGATTGCGCTGCTGTTCCTGCGCTTGCGGCGCGAGGCGATGCTGTTCACCATTACCGTGCTGCTTGGCTGGGGCCTCAACGCAGGCATGAAGCTGCTCGTCGGGCGGGAGCGCCCCACCCTTGTCCCGCACCTGACCGAGGCGGCAGGATACAGCTTCCCGAGCGGGCACAGCTTTGCCTCGGCTATGATCTATATCGGCATGGCGCTGGCATTCGCCTCGCTCAGCAGTAGGCACTCGGTCCGCTATACGCTGATCGGCAGCGCGATGGTCATCTCGGCGATAATCGCATGGAGCCGGGTGATGCTCGGCGTCCATTTTCCCAGCGACGTCATCGCCGGGTGGACCGGCGGCGCGGCGTGGGCCTTCACCGCCGCCGCCCTCCTATACGAACCCGCCAAGCGCGCCGCCGACAGCGCGGCAGCGCACGGGCTCGATCCGGTCCATCACTAAGCGAATGAACGCTTAGACCGGGTCCTGTGCGGTCCCGTCGACCGTCCACGTCTGGCCGCCGCTGAGCAGCTTGGCGAGGTTCGCTTCCTTGCCGCTGACCGAGGCTTCACGCTCGGCAATGACCGCGCTTTCGTAGGTCGCGGCGGGATCGTCGTAGAGCACGCCGAGCGGCATCGGGAACGGGTCGAAGGGCAGTTCGGCCAGCATATGCGCCATCACGCGGTTCTTCACATCGTGCACGCGCACGCCAGCGGCCTGCCAGTCGCCATCGACGACATCGACCACGGTGAAGACAAGCCGGTCGGCGTCGAACGCCAGGCCCTTTTCGCCCTTGTCGAACAGCATCGGCTCGCCATCCGCGAGCCAGAGCTGGCGATCTTCCGCACCCTTGGGCGCGGCGAAGGCGTCGAACACATCCTTGTTGTAGACGATGCAGTTCTGGAAGATCTCCACGAACGCTGCGCCCTGATGCGCGTGGGCGGCCTTGAGGACATCGGGAAGGTTCTTCGAGACGTCGATCCCGCGCCCGACGAAGCGCGCGCCGCTGCCCAGCGCGAAGGCGCAGGGGTTGGCGGGATGGTCGACCGAGCCGATCGGGCTGGTCGGTGTGCGCGTCCCTTCGCGGCTGGTGGGCGAGTACTGGCCCTTGGTCAGGCCGTAAATCTCGTTGTTGAACAGCATGATCTGCATGTTCACGTTGCGGCGCAGCACATGCATCATGTGGTTGCCGCCGATCGACAGGCCATCGCCGTCGCCGGTCACCAGCCAGACATCCAAGTCCGGATTGGCGAGCTTCACACCCGTGGCCACCGCCGGCGCGCGGCCGTGGATCGTATGGAAGCCGTAGCTTTCGATATAATAGGGGAAGCGGCTGGAACAGCCGATACCGGAGATGAACACCGTGTTCGCCGGATCGCAGCCCAGCTGCGGCAGCGTGCGCTGCACGGCCTTGAGGATCGCATAGTCCCCGCAACCCGGGCACCAGCGGACCTCCTGGTCGGTTTCCCAGTCCTTGAGCGTGGTTTCGATTTTAACGGGTGCGTTCATGTTTCGGGCTGTCCATCATCTTGGCCGTATTTGTCGTGGCCGTATTTCTCGGCATATTTCCGGCGGTTCATCTCGCTGTCGACCAGCTTGAAGGCCGCGTCCATCTCGGGCGTCATATTCCATGGGATCGGCTTTTGCGTCAGTTGCCAATAGATCCTCGCGTAATCGAGGCTCATGTAGTTCGCGCCACCGATGTCGGGGCGTCGCATCTGGCTCGGGTCGTTCTCCCACTTGCAGTTATGGCAGATGGAATAGTCGCCTTCCTCCATTTCCGAGACGCCGCAGACCGGGCACGAGAACTTCTCGAGGCGGCGCGGCGGCACTTCACTCGCTCTCCACCGTGCTCGGCAACTGCTGGTCGTTTGCGGCGACCTGCCCGCCCTCGTTGCCTTGGACGCCATCGAAGTAGGCGCAGATCGCCTCTTCGAGTTCGGCGATCTGGAACGGCTGGCCGCTGGTCTTGGTCAGGCTTTCCGCATCGACCAGCAGCTGGTCGCGCAGCACGGTCTTGAGCTGGCCGGTATTCATCTCGGGCACCAGCACGCGGTCGAACCCTTCGAGCAATTCGCCGAGGTTCTTGGGCAGCGGCCAGATATGGCGGATGTGGATGTGCGAGACCGAGCAACCCTTGTCGATGCTGCGGCGCACCGCCTGCTTGATCGGGCCGTAGGTAGAACCCCAGCCGACCACCGCAAGCTTGCCCGTGGTTTCGCCAAACGCCACTTCCTGATCGGGCACGGGGATGTTCGCGATCTTCTCGCGCCGCGTGTCGGTCATCAGCTGGTGGTTGGCCGGATCGTAGGAGATGTTGCCGGTATTGGCGTCCTTCTCGATCCCGCCGATGCGGTGCATCATGTGCGGAGTGCCGGGCTTGATCCACGGACGAGCGCCCTTCGCGTCGCGCTTGTAAGGCTCCAGCACCTCGCCGCGCGGTTCGGTCAGGAACTTGGCGGGGAACGGCTCGAAACTGCTCGGATCGGGCACCTTCCAAGGCTCCGCCGCATTGGCGATGTAGCCATCGGTGAGCAGCATGACCGGGGTCATGTATTGCACAGCCATACGGCAGGCTTCGATGGCCACCTCGAAGGCATCGCCGGGGCTGCGCGCGGCGATCACCGGCATCGGCGCGTCGCCGTTGCGGCCATAGACCGCCTGATAGAGGTCGCTCTGCTCGGTCTTGGTCGGCAGGCCGGTCGACGGCCCGCCGCGCTGCGAATTGACCACCACCAGCGGCAGCTCGGTCATGATGCCGAGGCCCAGCGCCTCGGTCTTGAGCGCAATGCCGGGACCCGATGACGAGGTCACGCCCAGCTGGCCCGCATAGCTCGCGCCGATCGCGGCGCACACGGCGGCGATTTCGTCTTCCGCCTGGAAGGTGGTGACGCCGTATTCCTTGAGCCGTGCGAGGTGGTGGAGGATCGCCGAAGCAGGCGTGATCGGATAGCCGCCGAAGAACATCGGCAGCTCGGCCAGCTGCGCGCCCGCCACAAGGCCGAGCGATACCGCTTCAGCCCCGGTGATCGTCCGGTAGAGCCCCGGCTCCGACGGCGCGGGCGGCAGATGCACCTGCTTGAGCGGTGCGGAAAGCTCGGCGGTTTCGCCATAGGCGTGGCCTGCGTCGAGCGCGGCGATATTTGCTGCGGCAATGTCGGGCGCCTTGGCGAACTTCTTGTTGAGCCAGTCGTGCAGCGGCTCGCGCGGACGGTCGAACATCCACAGCGCGAGGCCCAGCGTCCACATGTTCTTGCAGCGCAAAGCGTCTTTCTTGCCGAGGCCGAAAGGCTCCACGGCTTCGATCGTGCGCGCGCTGATGTCGAAGGCAAGCACGTCGAACTTGGCTAGGCTCTCGTCGTCCAGCGGGCTGGCGTCGTATTTCGCCTTGTCGAGATTGCGCTTGGTAAACTCGCCCGTGTCGACGATCACCAGCCCACCCGGCTTCAACGCAGCAAGGTTCACCTTGAGCGCGGCGGGGTTCATCGCGACCAGCACATCGGGCGCGTCGCCCGCGGTGTTGATCGCTCTGGAGCCGAAGTTGATCTGGAAGGCGGAGACGCCGAACAGCGTGCCCTGCGGCGCGCGGATCTCCGCCGGAAAGTCGGGGAACGTGGCAAGGTCATTGCCCGCCAGCGCGGTGCTGAGGGTGAACTGCCCGCCCGTCAGCTGCATCCCGTCGCCGGAATCGCCGGCAAAGCGCACCACGATCGCATCGGGGGCCGCGGGCATGTCGGAGGTGGAGGCTGGAGGCGCCTGAGTCGCCATGAAAATACATCCTTCGGGTCTTCGCGTGCGCTTTTTCGAACCTGCGCATCTGGCCGTCGCCTACGTGGCCGTCCGCTGTCGAGCAATCAAGTTTTTCTAGTGCGCCTGATGGAGATCGGTGGACAGGCACGTGGGCCAAAGCCTATCCAGCGCAGCCCGTTTTCGCGCTCGATTCACCGAAGGACCCTCCGCATGGCCGACGCCCCTACGACGCAACCCTTTGTCCGCGACGATGTACGCACCTTGCTCGACATGATGAAGGCGATGAACCGCCCGCCGGTCGAGGAAGTGGGCGCGGTCGCAGGGCGCGAGGGGATGCGCGCGATGGGACAGATCGGCGAAGTGGAGCCGAAGGAGCTTGCGGTCATCAGGGACGTGACCTGTCCCGGGCCCGATGGCGATGTTCCCTGCCGCTTCTACGACAGCCGGGAATCGCGCGAGGCTGGCCCGGCCGTGCTGTTCCTCCACGGCGGCGGCTTCGTGATCGGCGATCTCGATGTCTATCACAGCCTGTGCACCGAATTCGCCCACCGGCTCGACCTGCCGGTGCTGTCGGTCGACTACCGGCTTGCGCCCGAAGCGCCCTTCCCCGCCGCGCCCGACGATTGCGAGGCGGCGGCGCGCTGGCTCGCATCCTCGCCCGAGGCACTGGGACGTGAAGTTACCGGGCTCGTCATCAGCGGAGACAGCGCGGGCGGCAACCTGACGATCGTCACCACCAATGCCCTGCGCGATGCGCCCGCAGCCGTGCCGGTGCTGGTCCAGGCGCCGATCTATCCGGTCGCCGACGAGGCGGGAAAGCACGAGAGCTATCGGAATTTCAAGGAAGGCTACTTCCTCACCGGGAAAACGATGGCCTGGTTCGACGCGCAATATGCGCCCGATCCCGAAAGCCCCCGCAACCTGCCGATGCACGGCGATTGCTCCGACGCGCCGCCGACGGTTCTGTGCACGGCCGGGCTCGATCCCCTGCGCGATTCCGGGCGCGCCTACGCCGCGTCACTCGTCAAGAATGGAACCGAGGTCACCTATCTGGAATTTCCCGGTATCATCCACGGATTCTTCACCATGCGTAAGGCAATCCCCAGCGGGCAAGCGGACGTAGAGACCTTTATCGATGCGGTTGGGACAACACTGGGACGACGGAAATGACGATGACGAAAGAACCGGTGAAGAAGCAGCAGCCGAGCGAGCTTGGCTATCGCCCCTGCGTGGGCGTGATGCTCGTCAATCCGGCGGGCCAAGTGTTCGTCGGGCGACGCATCGACAACAAGGAAGGCGACTTCTGGCAGATGCCGCAAGGCGGGATCGACGAGGGCGAAGCCCCCAAGGACGCTGCCCTGCGCGAGCTGTACGAAGAGACTGGTGTCACCGCCGACAAGGTCGCGATCATCGGCCAGACCGGCGAGCCGCTGCGTTATGACCTGCCCGAAGAGCTGATGGGCAAGCTGTGGGGCGGCGAGTTCCGTGGGCAGGAGCAGGAGTGGTTCCTTGCCCGGTTCGACGGGAGCGAGGACGACATCAACCTCGAAGCCCACGAAACGCCCGAATTCTGCGAATATCGCTGGGTGCCCGCCAGCACGGTCGCAGACCTGATCGTGCCCTTCAAGAAGCGCGTCTACCGCGCGGTCGTCGCCGAATTCGCGGAACTGATCTAGCGCGCCCGTCGAAGATGGCTGCCTAGTTGGTATCGCCGTCCTGCGACAGGTTTTGCGTCACCACCGCATCGGGCATCACGGCCTCTGCGGTCATCATCCTGGACTTGTGCGGCCCCTGCTCGATCGCCTTGGCGAGCGAGCGGGTTTCGGGGCAGTTCGACCCGCATAGCGATTCGAGCTGCGCGAGGTTACGCTCGGCCCGCTCGATCGCGCCTCTCTCGACCAGGGCGGCACCCTCACCCGAAATCGCGGCATAGTTGCCCGGGTCGCGCGTCAGCGCCTCACGGTAATAGCGGATCGCCTTGCCCTGCAGCCCCTGGCGCCGCGCAGCCTCGGCCAGCGAGAGCAGGATCGGGGTATATTGAGGATCGATGGCGAACGCCGCTTCGAGCGAGTCGACCGCGCGTTGCGGCTGCCCCGCTTCCAGCGCGGCCTGCCCCTGCGCGATCAGCACCCCGGCGCGCGGATCGACCGGAGCCTCCTGCGCCGAACCGACGCTGGAGCTAACCGCGACCAGCAGCGAAAGGGCGGCGGCGGCGGGGGCGAAACGCATGAACATGTCCTTCGAGGATGCCGTAAAATCGTGAACGGGCGCAACCATAGGACGAAAGATTAACACGTCAAAAGGGCACGCGCGACGAAAAATCCGTCGGTGCCGTCATGGGACGGGGAGAGGCGGATTCCCGTCGCCCCCCCTGGCCCTCGCGCCCGGCCGAGCGGCAAGGCCGGCGGGTCTGCGCGCCAAGCCTCATGGCTTTCAAGGAACCGCGCAAATCGATCCGGTCCTTCCTCGTCGAGCAGCGAGCAGGTGATGAAGACCAGCCGCCCGCCGGGCTTCACCAGTTTCGCGCCCAGTGCCAGCAGGTGATCCTGGGTCGCCGCGAAGCGCGCCAGCCGATCGGGCGTGAGGCGCCATTTCGCTTCGGGTTTGCGCCGCCATGTGCCCACGCCCGAACACGGTGCGTCGATCACCACGCAATCCGCTTGCGCCTCCAGATCTCCCAGCGGCTCCAGTTCCTTGCCCGGATCGAGCAACCGCTGATCGACGATGGTCGCCCCTGCACGCTGCGCCCGGGGGCCAAGCTGCGAGAGGCGGCGCTTGTCCGTATCCGAAGCGATCAGGCGCCCTGTATTCTCCAGCGCAGCCGCCAGCGCGAGCGTCTTGCCGCCAGCCCCTGCACACAGATCGATCACGGTTTCGCCGGGCCGCGCCCCGGCAGCGAGGCAGACCAGCTGGCTGCCGTGATCCTGCACCTCGATCCGGCCTTCGCGGTAAGCGTCCCACTGGTCGACCTGCGTGCCCGCTTCGAAACGCAGGCCGTTGGGTGCGGCGAGGTGTTCGCCCGGTTCGGGGAGGTCGAGGCCGTCGCGGTCGCCCTTGAGCGTATTGACCCGCACGTCGAGCGGGGCGCGGCCCATCAGTGCCGCGGCTTCGCCATTCTCAATGCCCGACGCGGCCAGCCGTTCGACCAGCCATGCAGGCGCAATGCCCGCTTCGGCCACCGGCTCGCCCTCGCGGATCGGTTCGGGCCCGTATTGCGAGCCATCGAACAGCGCGAGCAAGCTCGCATCGCGCGATGCCTGCGCAAGCATGGCCGCACGGCCGGATACCGGAACCTCTGCGCAATGGCGGATCGCCTCATAGACCAGTTCGCGGATTGCGCGTCGGTCCTTCGATCCGGCATAGCGGTTGGCCTTTGCCCATTCGGAAATGATCCGGTCGGCAGGGGCGCCCTGCCCCTTCGCGCCCTCGATCACCCGGTCGAGAATATCGATCGCGGCCTGAACCCGCGCTGCCGGAATCATTGGTCGATCTTCCTGCGGCCTGACACACCTGACACAGTGTCCAAAGGCGAAAAACCTGCCTCGCCTCGGGTGAGAAAAGCCATGCTGTCGCGAAGGGATGATGAAGCTGGGATCATGCCCCAGCCATGGCATGCATGCGCTGGCTAGGAAAGCGCATCTCGCCCCCGGAATTGCGCGATAGAGATCACCGCTCGGCCCGATAGGCAAGTTCGGGATGCGCGGCCTTCACCCGGTCGTACAGCGCTACCATCTCTCCGATAAACAGCATTTTGCCCGCGATACTGATGCTCGCCCCGCTGACGGTCGCCACCGGATCGAGCGCCCACAACCCATAGGTAAGCGGGATCAGGCCGAGAGCCGCGAGGATGTTGAAGAGATTGGCGCGCGGCACTGAGATCAGACCGGCCGAGATCTCGCGATGCTCGATAAAGGCGCGCTCTCCGAAAACACCCCGCGACATCCAGCCGCGATCGTGTTCGACCGGCGGGAACAGGCGCGGATTGAGCCACAGCCAGAGCGCGACGGCTGCGAAGGCGAGTATGGCCCACCAACCGATCCACGCCCGGCTCCAGATCGCGACAATCGGAAGGACCATCCCGGTTACCAGCCGGGACCATCCGCTCCACGGATTGGCATGTCGCGCCCAGCCCTCTTCATCGAGCCGGAAGAAGTCCGCCACATGCTTTTCGAGAGCCATCAGCCTTACCGCGCCGGGTAATTCGGCGCCTCGCGGGTGATGGCGACATCGTGGACGTGGCTTTCGGCGAGACCTGCATTGGTGATCTGCACGAACTGCGCGCCCTTGCGCAGATCCTCGATCGTGCGGCTGCCGGTATAGCCCATCGCCGCCTTGATCCCGCCGACCAGCTGGTGGATCACCCCGCTCGCGGGGCCCTTGAACGGCACCTGGCCCTCGATCCCTTCGGGCACCAGCTTCATCGCGGAAACGTCCTGCTGGAAATAGCGGTCGGCAGAGCCGCGCGCCATTGCGGTGACCGATCCCATCCCGCGATAGCTCTTGTAGCTGCGGCCCTGGTAGATGAAGGTTTCGCCCGGCGCTTCCTCGGTCCCGGCGAGCATCGATCCGATCATTACGGCAGAGGCGCCGGCGGCCAGCGCCTTGGCCGCATCGCCGCTGGTGCGCAGGCCGCCATCGCCGATGATCGGGACGCCCGACCTCTCGGCTTCTTCGGCGGCGTCCATGATCGCCGTGAGCTGCGGCACGCCGACGCCCGCGACCACGCGAGTGGTGCAGATCGAGCCCGGCCCGATGCCGACCTTCACTGCATCCGCGCCCGCGTCGATCAGCGCACGGGTCGCCTCGGCGGTGGCGACGTTGCCCGCGATGATCTGGACCGAACCGGACAGCGCCTTCGCCCGCTCGACGGCCTTGATCACGTCGCGGTTATGGCCGTGCGCGGTATCGATGATGACCACATCCACGTCGGCATCGATCAACGCCTGCGTGCGCGCGAAGCCCTTGTCGCCCGTGGTGCTGGCCGCCGCGACACGCAGTCGCCCGGCCGAATCCTTGGTCGCAGCGGGGTAGGTCACGGCCTTTTCGATGTCCTTGACCGTAATCAGGCCGATGCAGCGATAATCCTCGTCCACGACGATCAGCTTTTCGATCCGCCGCTGGTGGAGCGTGCGCCGCGCCTCTTCCTGCCCGGTGCCTAGCGGCACCGTGGCAAGGTTCTCGGTCGTCATCAGTTCACGGATCGGCTGGTTCGGATTTTCCGCGAAGCGCACGTCGCGATTGGTCAGAATGCCGACCAGCTTGCCGCCCCGGTCGGTTACCGGAATGCCGCTGATGCGGTTCGCGCTCATCAATTCCTGCGCATCGCCCAGCGTGGCGTCGGGGTGGATGGTGATCGGGTTGACGACCATGCCGCTTTCGTAACGTTTCACCGCACGCACCGCGGCAACCTGCTCGTCGATATCGAGATTGCGGTGGAGCACGCCCATGCCGCCCATCTGGGCCATCGCAATGGCCATATCCGCCTCGGTCACGGTGTCCATCGCCGCCGAGACGATCGGGATATTGAGCGAAATCTCGCGCGTCAGCCGCGTCCGGGTGTCCGCCATGCTGGGCATCACGTCGCTTTCGGCGGGGCGCAGCAGCACATCGTCGAAGGTCAGGGCGAGGGGGATTTCCTTGAAGGCCACGGCGGGCACCTTTCGCAAGCTGGGTTGCGATAGCGAGCCCGTTCAACGACGGGCGACTCGCAGATCGCGGGGGATTGAAACCACTGTCTTGCAGGCGGCCCTTAGCGGGGCAGATCGCGATCCGCCAGAGGCGCGAAAGCGACTATCCAAACTTCCGTGCGATCGGGCGTCGGACGGTGCGGCGTCGTTTGGCCGAAATGTACAGGCAAACGCCCATCCGTCCCCGCATTCACGGTCGCTCAGTTGTGCCAGTCGACCTTCACGATGTCCGGCTGTTTGCGGTTGTAGCGCACGGTATGAACCGAACGCGTGCTGCTCGCTATGTGTGCCGACAACGGCGAGGAATTCATCCGGGTGAAGCATACTCCCCGCAATCAGGGTGATTGCTCAGTTCCCGGGCAATCGCATCCATATTCCATCCGATATCGATCTGTAATCGATCGATAAATACTGGTAATCGAGCCCCGGTCCCTGCCCTTATTCCTCCATCAGGCCATGCTTCTTGATGCAGTGGCGCAGCTGGTCGTAGCTGAGACCCAGCGCCTTGGCGGTCTGGCGCTGGTTCCAGCGATGCTTGCCCAGCGCATGCTCCACGATCGCGCGCTCATGCATGTCGACCGCGCCGCGCAGATCGGCAACATCGTCAAAATCGAGGCGCTGAGCAGCGGGTGCCGGGGCTGCACCTTCGCCCGATGCCTGCCGCTTCTGGGCGGGCGCCGCAGCGGGCATCCACGGGCTGTCGAACGGATCGAACACGATGTGGCCGATCGGGGATTGCGCATCGTCCCAGCGATAGATCGCGCGCTCGACCACGTTGCGCAGTTCGCGCACGTTGCCCGGCCACGGATGGTCTTCGAGCTGCTGCGTCACATGGTCGGCATAGCCGGGCCAGGTCTCCCATTCGAGTTCGGCTGCCATGCGACGCCCGAAATAGTCGGCCAGCACTGCGATGTCGCCTTCGCGCGCGCGCAGCGGCGGCAGGGTGATGACCTCGAAGCTGAGGCGATCGAGCAGATCGGCGCGAAAATCGCCCCGCTCCGCCATCGCGGGCAAATTTTCGTTGGTTGCCGCGACGATCCGGCAATCGACGCGCATCGGACGGCTGGAGCCGATCCGCGTAACCTCGCCATACTCGACCGCGCGCAGCAGGCGTTCCTGCGCGGCCATCGAGAGCGTGCCCAGTTCGTCGAGGAACAGCGTGCCGCCATCAGCTTCCTCGAACCGCCCCTCGCGCACGCGGGTCGCGCCCGTAAAGGCGCCCGCCTCGTGGCCGAACAGTTCGGCCTCGATTAGCGTCTCGGGCAGCGCGGCGCAATTCATCGTGACCAGCGGCTCGCCCCAGCGCGGGCTCAGGCGATGGAGGCGTTCGGCGATCAGTTCCTTGCCCGTGCCACGCTCGCCGATCACCAGCACCGGCCGCTGCAAAGCCGCCGCACGGCTGGTCCGCTCGACCGCGTCGAGGAAGGCGAGCGATTGCCCGACGAACTGATTTTCCCGCTCCATGACCGAGATATAGGCCACAGCACCAAGCCTTGGCAATTATCACCAATATGCCGTTCGTCGAATTTTGTGAGAACGGCGCAATTACGCCATTTCCACGATTTGGCACACCAGTTGCAAAGTAGGAGGCAACACCAACCAAGGAGGACCAGAGATGCACGAACAAGCCCAACCGAAACGCGTATTCGGCAAGGCCGTGCTGGTCACGGTCCTCGCCGCGGGGGCGCTCGTCGCGATGAATCCGCCGTCTGCCGATGGCCCGCATTCCGACCGCCCATATATGCTACAGGTAACCGAACTCGCATGACCGACCATACCGATCCTCCGGGCCGCGCAAGCCGCCTCTCCCGCCTCGACAACGAAGTGGAGCGGCTGCGCCGCAGCCCAACCCCCACGCAAGGCGGGCGCTCCGGCGCGAGCCGCGCGGCGGACTGGACGGACGCGGACAAGGTCAGCGAAAAGTTCAACGATTTCATATCATACGGAGCACCCTTCATGGGCATTTTCAGTCGCACGCGAGACATTATCGCGGCCAATTTCAACGAAATGCTCGACAAGGCCGACGACCCTTCGAAGATGATCCGGATGATCATCCTCGAGATGGAGGAAACGCTGGTCGAAGTCCGGGCGAGCGCCGCACGCACGATCGCCGACCAGAAGGAAATGCACCGCCATTCGGTCAAGCTCGACAAGTTGCAGAGCGACTGGGGCGAAAAGGCGCAGCTCGCGCTGAGCAAGGACCGCGAGGATCTGGCCCGCGCCGCGCTGGTCGAGAAAAAGAAGGCCGCCGACATGAGCGAACAGCTCAAGGCGGAAATCTCCGTCCTCGACGACTCGCTGCGCGCCTACGATGTGGACATTCAGAAGCTGCAGAGCCGCCTGCGTGAAGCGCGCAGCCGCCAGACGCAGATCGCGGCCCGGCTCGAAAGCGCGGAAAACCGCGTGAAGCTGCGCAGCCTGATGACAACCGAACGCGTGGACGAAGCGCTGACCCGCTTCGACCAGCTCGAACGCCGGGTCGACTATGCGGAAGGCCGCGCCGACCAGCTGAAGATGGAGACCGAGAACTCCAAACTCTCGCTCGCCGACGAGATTTCCGCGCTCGAAGGCTCGGACAAGGTCGACGAGGAACTGGAAGAAATGAAACGCGCGCTCGGCAAGGGAGCCGACGACGCGAAGAAGGGGGACTGACCCATGGAAGACGTTTTTCTACCGATCATCATCTGCAGCATCCTCTTCATCGGGCTGCCCTGGGTCATCCTTCACTACATCACCAAGTGGAAGACTTCGGGCGGTGGCATCACCCAGGACGACGAAGCGCTGCTCGAAGAGCTTTATAACCTCGCCAAGCGGCTCGACGAGCGGATGGACACGGTCGAGCGACTGGTCGCCCACGACCACGCCGACTTCAAGCCCGCCCGCCTGATCGCCGACAACAAGGCCGACAACGAAGAACTCGACGAACTGGAAGCGCTGCTGGCCCGCAAGCGCGCCGAACAGAAGGAAACCCGCGCATGAACACGCCCCGCACCACGCTCTACAAGGACGAGCAGAATGCCAAGCTGATGGGCGTCTGCGCAGGCCTGGCCGACTATACCGGCGTCGATGCGCTCTGGTGGCGCCTGGGAATGCTCGTCGCGACACTCTCCGGCGGATTTCCCGTCACCCTGCCCGCCTATTTCATCATGGGTCTGCTGCTGAACCGCAAGCCCCCGCATCTCTACACGCAGGACAAGCAGGAACAGAAATACTGGCAGGGCGTGCGCGCCAATCCGAAGCGCACCTCACGCGAAATCCGCGGCAAGCTGCGCGAGATCGACCGCCGTCTGGCGAGCGTGGAGGAGCACTATGTCAGCTCCAACCCGCGCCTCGACGCCGAAATCGAACGCCTGCGCTAACTCGAACCGAATAGGGGAGACTACCAATGGAAGCCTTCTTGGGCCTCATGATCCCGATTATTGCCCTCTCGATCCCGATCATAGCAATTTGGACGACCCACCAGCGAAAACTGGCCGAGATGCAGATCGAAACCACCGCCAGCGCCAGCGCCGAAAAGGCCGCGCAATACGCCACTCAGATCCAGCGGCTCGAGGACCGGGTCCAGGTGCTGGAACGCATCGTGACCGACAAGGGCTACGACGTCGCCACCCAAATCGAGGCGCTGCGCGATGCGCGCAGCCACGATGAGGCGGCAGGCATGTCGCTCGACTTCGACAAGCGGGAGCGCGCCTGATGGAAGACCTCTTCAGCGGCCCCGGCATCGTCGTCCTCATCATCGCTCTGACGACGGGCGGATGGCTGATCAACAACTGGATCCGCGCCAAGCATGGCTACGATCTGGAAGACGAATGGGGCGGCAAGACCAGCCGCGCCGACAAGTCAGCCGAGATCGAGGGGCTGCGCGGCGAGAACGCAAAGCTGGTCCAGCGGCTCGACGATCATGCCGAACGGCTGAAAGTGCTCGAGAAGATCGTGACCGAACGCGGCTATTCGCTGTCGGACGAGATCGAGGCGCTGCGGCGCGATGAAAGCAGCGGCGTGCCGCTCGACACCGGCAAGAGGGAAAGCGTGTGATGCCTTTCGAAATGACTTCCGAAGTGATCGCGATCGTCGGCCTCGCCGGTGTCGCAGGCTGGGTGCTCACCACCTGGATGCGGATCAAGCACGGCTACCCGCTGGAAAACAGCTGGGGCAAGGCGATCTATCCCAAGGGCAGCGAAGAGCGCGTGAAGTTGCTGACGCAGGAAAACGCCCAGCTGCGCGCAGAACTGGGCTCCATCAAGGACCGCCTCGGCAATGTCGAGCGGATCGTGACCGACAGCGGATATACGCTGACTCACGAGATCGAGAGTCTGCGCGAAAGCAAGGAGGCCAACTGATGAGCATGTGGAGTGCCATTGTCCTGATCGTAATGATCGGCGCCGTCGCCAGCATCTTGCGCGCCCGCTACAATTCGCAGGCCGGGATCACCGAAGACATGATGGGCAACCAGACGATCACCCATCGACCGGAACGCCCCGAAACCGACGAGGAAGCCCAGCGCGAAATCGAGACGCTGAAAGAGCGGATCGCGGTGCTGGAGCGCATCGCCTACGACAAGAACAACACCACCGCGCAAGAACGCGCGCGCATCTCTGCCGAGATCGACGCGCTGCGCGAAGAGCAGAACTGACCCTCTCCCCGACCACGGGGCAGCCAATGGAGGACTGAAAGTTATGGAGCCGACACTGGTTATCGCCGCCACATCGCTTCTCGGCCTCGGGCTGGTCGCTGCAGCACTGCTCCGCGCCTGGGAAGGCTGGCTGGCACTCAAACGCCGCGAGCTGGACGCCATATCGCGCGGGGACGCAGCTCCCGACGACACGCGCGGCGCGGGCCGGATTGCGCTCGCCGACCTGCGCGAACGCATCCGCAAGCTCGAAGCCATCGCCAACGGGGTGGATCTGTGAGCGGAGCATCGAGCCAGGCCGCGCAAGCGGGCATCGGCCTCGGCAGTGCCATCGCGGTCGCGATTTCGTGGTCGCTTCACCAGTCGATCGTCTGGGCGATCGTGCACGGCTTCCTCTCGTGGTTTTACGTGATCTATTACGCTCTGACGCGCCCGGGCGGGATTTCCGGCTAGTCCTGCATGGACGCAGGCGGATCGCGCCCCTACATCCGCCCTCATGCGCAGCCTCGACGATATCCGCGAAGAATACGAATTCCTCGAAGGGGACGAACGCTATCGTCTGCTGATCGAGCTTGGCCGCGATCTGGAAGACATGCCCGACGCGCTCAAGACCGACGCAACGCTGGTGCGCGGCTGCTCGGCAGCGGTGTGGGTCTATCCCACCGGAGAAGGCGACAAGCTGCATTTCCTGGCGGACAGCAACGCCGCGATCACCAAGGGCATCGTCGCGCTGGTAATCGCCGCGGTGCAGGACAAGCCCGCTGCCGAAGTGGCGCAGATGGACGTGACCGGGGCGCTCGACCCGTTCGACCTGAAGAACCAGCTATCGAGCAACCGGACGCAAGGCGTGCCCAACATGATCGCGCTGGTGAAGGAACACGCCGCACGGATTGCGACGGGATAACCTGCGCGCCGCCGCTCAGCGGTTTCTGTAATCGATCCGGATCCGGACCCAGCTGCCGATCTGGGGCTTGCCGCCAAGCATCGGCGGACGAACCCGGAACTGCCATGCAGCCGCCAGGACGGCGCGGTTTATCATCGAGCGTTGCGGATATTCGGCAAGCGGCACGCAATCGACCACGCGAAATTCAGGGGCGGTCTTGCACGCGATCAGGCCCCAGCCCGGTCCGCTCGCGGTGGAGAGATAGCCCGCCAGCTCGCTATCGTCCGGTTCGCGATACCAGCGCGCGGCGTAAAGCGGCTGCCCATCGGGCGCGGTGCCAACCACTTCGGAATCCGCCATGCCCGGTCGCGGGCCGGTATCGACCGGCCCGTAGACCTGCTTCGGCGCATCCTGCTTCGACGGACGCGCAGGCTCCTGCTGCGGCGGCAGCTTGAACGGCGACGGTATGACCCGCTGCGGCATCGGCGGTGTGGACGCAACCGGGGGCATCACTTCGGGCTGCACCAGCTCGGGACGCTCGACTTGCGGATCGGAGGGGGCCGCTGGCTGCGCAACTGGCCGGGCGGTCTCGCTCGGCTCCTGCTCGGCTTGCTCCGGCTCTTGCGATGGCTCGTTCTGCGCCTTCAGGTCGACCACAGTGAGGCTGCCCGGTGCGGCTGTCGGCTCGTCGCGGATACTCAGCGTCAGGAGAACGATCAGCAGGACCGCCTCGATCGCCAGTGCGGCGACGAGCCCGACCAGCCGCCGGCCGCGCTCACTGCGCAGCGGTTCGAACAGCGGGTGATCGTCAAGGGACTGAGCTTCGGGCAACGGGCCTCAGGAGAATGGGACGGAGAGACAAGCAGGGAGGCGAGCCGGGGCGCTAGCTATCGCACTCTTGCCGGTAGCTGAAGACGAAGCCGTCAGTCTCGATCAGCGATTTTTCTCCAATATGGCGGATGTGGCTTTGTGCCGCCTTCCGGCACGTCTGGTTCGAGTTCATCATCTTCAATGCCCAGCGTCTCATCGCGGGCTCTTCCAGCGCGATCCGCTCGGCCTCTAAAATGCTCACACCATGTCGGGCACGAAGTTCCTTGATGCGCAGGAGCCAGCGCGACTGGGGCCTATCCGCGTAACGGATTCGCAGCTCGGAGTAACGATCCGCGAGTTTCTCCGGGTCGTCGAGCTCGAAGAGTATTCGGTCGTTCTGCCCGGTCACGCCCCAGCGCTGTCGCGCACCACGGCGATACCCGCCTCGCGCTGGCGCTTCAGCTCCGCCTTCAGCTTGGCCGGATCGTGGGCCCATACGAAGCCGAAGCTCACCCCGCCCTCCTTTCCGATCGTCGCATGGTGCAGCTTGTGCGCCTGCACCAGACGCTTGGCATAGCCGCGTTTGGGCACGATCTTGAAATAGCGTTGGTGGACGAGGCCATCGTGGATGAAGGTGTAGACCACCCCGTAAGCGAGCACGCCCACGCCGATCCAGGTCGCAGGCTCCCACGCATTGTCGCCCATCACCAGCGGGCTGCCGATGACGAATAGCGAGATACTGATGCCTGCCCCGACGAGAGCGTAAAGATCGTTCTTCTCGAACCGGTTGTCATGCGGTTCGTGATGGTCGCGGTGCCAGCCCCAGCCGAAGCCGTGCATCACGTATTTATGCAGCGCCCACGCGTAGAATTCCATCGCCACGAAGGTGACGGCGACGATGGCGACGATCTGCCACAGGCTCATGCCCCGGCTCCTTCTTCGATAGGCTGCGCGCGCGCTTCGCGCCGTGCATCGGGCAATGCCCACCACGGCACGTGCGGGTGGTGGTGATGCTCCAGATGATAGCCGAAATGGTAACAGGTCACAAAGCTCGCCAGCGTGCCGAAATTGTCGCTGCGCGCGTTATGCCGGTCCACGAACGTGTCTTCGCCATGCCTGTGCGGGCGGAAAGTGCCGAAATAGAAGAGCTGCAGCGAGCTGGCGATCGACGGGACGGCGTAGAACACCATTGCCTGCACGATCGACACCTCCAGCGCGAAGTGCAGCACCCAGAAGATCGCCGTCACGTAGAAGAACGAGCCGAGCCCGAAATAGCGCCGCAGGAAGGTCGCATACCATGGCCAGAACGCGCGCGGGTGGTCGGCCGCAAAATCGGGGTCGCGATCCGTCCCCGGGGCCTTGTGATGCTCCCAGTGGGCCGCGCGCAATTTGTCGTAGGAAAACCCCGCGTAGAGAAACAGCAGCGCGGTGCCGATGGCCGTGTTCAAACGCGGCGCGCCGGGGACGAGCGAGCCGTGCATGGCATCATGGCTGACGATGAAAAGCCCGACAGAGAGCCAGCACAGGACCGCCACCATGCCCAGAGCGAGCGGCAGGGTTTCCCAGCTCAGATCGAAGGCGAGCAGCGCAAAGCCGTGCAGCGCGATCCAGCCGCCCAGGATCGCAAGCGCAAGCGCGAGGCCGACCACTGGTTGAAAGGATGAAAGGAATGCGCGGGACATCGGGCTGGCAATAGACGCTAGACGCTTGCAGCGAAAGCCGGGATCGCGATCAATCCTCGCTGCCGGGGCCTTTGCCATCGTGCCGCGGGAAAAAGTAACTCGCGATTTCCTCGCCGATCCGCGCGGGCCGCAGGCTTTTCGCGTCGATGCAGCACCAGCTCGACTTGACCTCGGCCAGAACTTCCTCGCCCCGCTCGATCACGGTGTGATAGAAAGCGCGCGCCCCCCTGGTGCTCTCGAGCACGGTGCGCGCGATGATATCGTCTTCGAGGAAGGCTGGCTTGCGATAGGTGATCTCATGCTTGAGCGCGACCCACGCACGCTCAGCCACAGCATCGGCAGGCGCGAATTTCTGCCAGTGCGCCAGCACGGCGTCCTGCACCCAGCCGAGGTAGCGCGCGTTGTTCACGTGCCCCATGAAGTCGATATCGGCGGGCTTGATATTGATCGGATGAGCGTAAGGCTTTGCTGACATGTGTGTAAGCTAGCGATCAAAGGCTTACATTACCATGACCATCGGCCGGACTCTCGTCCTTTTTTCGCGCCGCTTTCGTGCGCTGTGTCGCCTTGCGGTTGCAACGAATTCGCGCGCCATGCACTAGGATAGGCATGAGCAAGTCCAACAAGAACCTTTCCGGAGTCGCCCTCGCGACCGGTGCCGCCATCGGGTCCGCCGCCATTGCCGCCGCGCTGCTTTACGCAGGCAAGCGTCGCAAATCGGGGAACAAGGATACGGAGCCCAAGCAGCTGCCACCGATCCCCTCGGGCGAAGACCCGCAGACCGACTAAGCCTTTACCGATCAGAACAATAAGGGAGAGAGACCCATGAAAGCCGTGCTGACCAAAGAAGTGGGCGGGCCCGAAACGCTCGTCATCGAACAGATCGATACGCCCAGCCCCGCCAAGGGCGAAGTGCTGGTCGATATCGCCGCCTGCGCGATCAATTTCCCCGACACGCTGATCATTCGCGATCTCTATCAGTTCAAACCCGAGCGCCCCTTTTCACCGGGCGGAGAAATCTCGGGCACCATCGCCGCCGTCGGCGAAGGCGTGGACGGCTGGAAGGTCGGCGACCGCGTGCTGTCGGGCATCGGCAGCGGCGGCCTGCGCGAACAGGTCTGCGTCGAAGCGGGACGGCTATTCAAGGTGCCCGAAGGTATCGACCTGACCGCGGCTTCGGCGCTGCTGATGACCTACGGCACGATGATCCACGCGCTGAAGGATCGCGGCAATATCAAGCCGGGCGATACCGTGCTGGTGCTCGGCGCAGCAGGCGGCGTGGGCCTCGCTTCGATCGAGCTGGCCAAGGCCTACGGGGCCAAGGTGGTCGCGGCAGTCTCCAGCGACGAGAAAGCCAAGGTCGCGAAGGACGCAGGCGCAGACGAAACCGTCGTCTACCCGCGCGCGCCCTTCGACAAGGATGCCTCGAAGAAACTGGCCGGCGATTTCAAGGCCGCAGTCGGTGCCAATGGTGCGGACATCGTGGTCGATATTGTCGGCGGCGACTATTCGGAACCCGCATTGCGCTCCATCGCATGGGAAGGCCGCTTCCTGGTGATCGGCTTCCCGGCGGGCATCGCGAAAATGCCGCTCAACCTCACATTGCTCAAGAGCTGCGACATTCGCGGCGTCTTCTGGGGCGCCTTCGCCGCGCGCGAACCGCAGCGCAACGCGCAGAACATCGCCGAGCTGTTCGAATTCTGGCAGGACGGCAAGATCAGCCCGCAGATCAGCGAGACCTTCAGCCTCGATGATGCACACAAGGCGATCGAGAAGCTGGAAAACCGGCAGGCCATCGGCAAGCTGGTGGTGTCGATGGACAAGTAGCAACCTCGCTTGTCGCGCGCGTCGCGGAGGCCTATCTTCGATCACGACACTTACCAGCAAACGAAGCGGGCCCGACCACCACAACAACGGGCCAACCGAAAAGGCAGCACGATCATGACCGATTTCAACGACCGCCGCCGGGGCGAAGAATCCAAGTATGCAATGGACGAGGAAACCGCCTTCAAGGTGGCTGCGCGGCGCAATCGCCTGCTCGGCGAATGGGCGGCGGGTCTGATGAACCTTACCGATGAGGAAACCGATAGCTACAAGAAGGCGGTCGTCCAGGCCGATTTCGAGGAAGCGGGCGACGAAGACGTGATCCGCAAGGTGCTCGGCGATCTTACCGCCGCGTCCTGCGACGTGGACGAAGCCGCAGTGCGCGCCAAGCTGGCCGAATGCGAGATCGAGGCTCGCCGCCAGCTGATCGAAGGGGCATAAGCCCAATGCCGATGCAGGCGGACGAAATCGCGGGCATGATCCAAGCAGCCCTTCCCGGCGCCGAGGTCGAAATGCGCGATCTTGCCGGGGATAACGATCATTGGGCGGCGAAGGTCGTCGCCCCGCAATTTGCGGGCAAGAGCCGCGTCCAGCAGCACAAGATGGTCTACGATGCGCTCGATGGGAAAATGGGCGGCGTGCTCCACGCCTTGCAACTCACCACCGAGCCTCCCAAGTGACGGCCAGAAGCTAAAGCAACGGCGGTTAAAAACTCATGGCAGATACCAAAGAACGCATTTCCGGCATCGTCGGGGAAAACGACGTCGTCCTTTTCATGAAGGGCACGCCCCTGTTTCCGCAATGCGGCTTTTCCAGCCGTGCGGTGCATATCCTCGACCATTGTGGCGTGAGCTACGAAAGCGTCGACGTGCTGCAGGACATGGAAATCCGGCAGGGCATCAAGACCTATTCCGACTGGCCGACCATCCCGCAGCTTTACGTGAAGGGCGAATTCCTCGGCGGATCGGACATCATGACCGAGATGTTCGAAGCAGGCGAATTGCAGCAGGTCTTCACCGACAAGGGCGTGAAGACCGCGGACTGATCGACCCGTTGCGGTCGGCGCCTGGGGGGACATGCGCCGAACCGCGTCCGGGTCTTCAACCTTCGGGGAGGCGGAACCAGGAGACCTTTTGGCTCCGCCTCGTAACGAAGGTCAGGGATGCACGACAATATGCATGCCCCGTGCCAGTTTTTCGAAACGGCTCAAATGCAGGATCGCCGATGGTTAACTTCAGTCAGCCTGACAATGCCCCTGTAAAAAATCCCGACAGCAAGCCAGGCGCCCCGCGTGGCTGACAAGTCAACGGATAGCGGCGAGCGCGATGCCATTCCCGCAGCGACGGTGGTGATCTTCCGCCGCGCACCGGATGGCGGTGCGTCGCAGATCCTGATGCAGGTACGCAACCGCGCACTCGCCTTTGCGGGCGGCATGGCGGTGTTCCCGGGCGGGCGGGTGGACGACAGCGATTTCGAGCTGGCGCGGCGAGCCGGATATGTCGACATCGACGAGTCAGCCCACCAGATTGCGGCAATCCGCGAAACACTGGAGGAGACGGGCCTCGCTCTCGGTCTGCGTGGGGCGATCGACGCAGAGTCTGCGGCGAAGGCCCGTGCGATGCTGCTCGATAAGGGACGGCTCGAACCGGTGCTGGCGCAAATGGGCTGGAGGATCGCGCTGAACGATCTGGTGCCCTTCGCGCGCTGGTTTCCCAAGAACGAACGTCTCTCGCGCATCTTCGACACGCGCTTCTATCTGGCCGATCTGGGCACGGGCGCGGTCGAGATTGCGACGGACGCCGGCGAGAATACGCGGCTGTTCTGGGCCAGCGCGGTCGCTGCACTCGACGCTGCCGACCGGGGCGAGATCGATCTCATCTTCCCCACCCGCCGCAATCTCGAACGATTGGCGCAGTTCGACGACTTCGATCAGGCCAGAGCCCACGCCGAAGCGACGCCCATGCCCACGATCGTTCCGTGGGTGGAGGAACGCCCGGAGGGGCGCAGCCTGTGCATACCCGCCGACTGCGGCTACCCTGTTACCTCGGTCCTGCTGGGGGATGCAAAGCGCGGATAGTCGCGCGGTGCCAGCACCGGACCGAACCGCAAAGGCTCCAGAATCAAACAGCCCCGGAACCCTGAAGGGCCCGGGGCTTGTTAGTGGTGCGCCCGGAAGGATTCGAACCTCCGACCCCCTGATTCGTAGTCAGGTACTCTATCCAGCTGAGCTACGGGCGCTTGTGAGGCGCCGCACATAGGAAGGGTGCCCGACCTTGGCAATCCTTTTGTCACCCACGGCGCAGGTTTTCTCCCCAGATAGCCGATCCGGCCGGTTTTCGGCCAACATCAGTCGAAAAAACGCGCGGCCAGCTCGCGGTCGAGCGGCGGTTTGGGCAGGCCGCGAATCTCTTGCCGATCGAGCCAGCGCCATTCGCCACCTTCGAGCGAACGCGGCTCTCCGCTCCATGTCGGACAGTGGATCAGCAGCAGCAATACAGGCCGCGGGCCGCCCGCTGCGCCCGGATCGTCCGCCGCGAACCCGACCTCGCACATTGCGTGGGGATCGAGCGCCAGACCGCATTCCTCCGCAATCTCGCGCGCAAGCGCCTCGCGCGGCCCCTCCCCCGGATCGATCTTGCCGCCGGGAAACTCCCACAGGCCGGCATGCGCCTTGCCCACAGGGCGGCGGTGCATCAGCCAGCGTCCGGCGGCGTCGGGACCGATCGCGGCGGCCACCACCTGAAGATATGTCGGAATTTTTTCCACCTTCGGCAGTCGGTTTTACCTCGGCTTAACCCTGATCGGCCACAAGCAGCCTGGAACTGCCCGCATCTAACGTCGCGGAAGCAGGCTTGGCAATCGGCCGGGCAATCGACTGGGCAACCGAGTGGGGGTAGCGATGAAAACCTTCTGGAAGCGCCTGTGCCGCGACCAAAATGGTGCGACGGCCGTCGAATACGGCCTGATCCTCGCCCTTATCTTCCTCGCGATGGTGAGCGCGGTCGGCACCTTCTCCAACAGCGTGATCAACACGTGGGACACGGTGCGCGAGACCTCGAGCGAGGCGATCGACCGCACGTGAGCCATGCCAACGGGCATTTAGAAAATTTCAACTCTCGGGGGCTAGACCGGCAGCAGCTCTATCCGAGGGGACGTGGACAGAGCCGGGTAACGAAGACGACAACAGGAGACCAAAAATGAAATTCTTCCGTGAACTGATGAACGACGAGCAGGGCGCAACCGCCATCGAGTATGGCCTGATTGCCGCTCTCATCGCCGTCGCCGCGATCACTGCAATGGGTAGCCTGGGCAACCAGCTCGGCAACACCTTCAACACCGTGTCGGACGACATGTCGGCCGACTAAGTCAATTCGACCTAACACGAAGACGGCGGGGAGCGATCCCCGCCGTTTTTTTTTGTGGTATCCGCCGGGCCCGTCAGCGCCCGCGCACCACCAGCTTGACCTGCTGGCCTGCCCGCAGGCCTTCGCGCGAATCGAGGCTGTTGAGCACGCGGAAGCGCGCTTCCTGCCCGGTGCTGTATGCCATCCGCCGCGACAGCGAAGACACCGTATCGCCCCGTTGCACCGTCACCACGTCGATCACGCGCGGAACCACCTGCGCGGCTTCTGTCGAACTGATCTGGCGGAAAGACTCGAACATCGGTGTGAACACCCCGGATCGCCCTGCGGGCGCAATCGCCTGGAAGTAGTAGTTTCGTCCGCCGAAATCATAGGCGAAGACCACGACATCGACTTGGGATTGCCCCGAATTGGCGCGCGCGACGCCATAGGCCGCGGGCAGTCCATTAACCGTGGTGGTCTGGATCTGCGGCCGGATCTGCTGCCCCTGCTGGGATAGCGACTGAAACGCGCTGCTCACCAGTTGCGAAGGGCTGCCGCTCGACTGCGCGATCCGCAACTCTGCCTGCCCCGACTGGCCGTTGATCGTCACCTGCTGCGTGCCGTTGACGAGGTAGAAGCCCTGCGGCGCGGTGAATGCAAAGCGCATCTCGGGATGGATGAACTGACGGCCTTCGATGACGCCCTGTTCGGGATCGTCGCCATAGGTGAGGCCGTCGATATTGCGCAGGAACGTGTCGCGATTGAGGACCGTCCCGGGCTTGCCGGCGGCAAGCGTCGCGGTATCCCGCACGCGGCCGGCGGGATCGGGGTGGGTCGAGGCCCATTCGGGCAGGCTGGCATTGTCACGGCCCTGAAGCTGCGCGTCGAGCGATGACTGGCGCGCGAGGCTTTCGAGCACCGTGCTCATCGCCAGCGGATCGTAGCCCGCCGAAACGAGATACTGGACACCCAGCCGATCGGCCTCTTCCTCCTGGCTGCGCGAGAAGCTGAGCGTGAGCAACTGCGAGCCCTGAAGCGCCGCCCGGCCGAGCGTCGAGCCCAGCTGGCTGTCGCCGAGCAGAATGCCCGAGAGAATCGCGCCCGCCGCGCCGAGCAGCGTGTTCTGCTGCTGCGCCTGCTGGCGCCGCTGCGAGTGACGCGCGGCAACATGGCCGACCTCGTGGCCGAGCACGGCGGCCAGCTCGGCCTCGTTGTTCATCAGCGTCACCAGCTGGCGGGTGGTGTAGACATAGCCGCCAGTGGTCGCGAAGGCATTGTTGACCGAGCTGTTGAGCAGCGAGACGGTGAACGCGCCTTCCGAATTGGCAAGGCCCGACTGCACCGCGATCTTCTGACCGACGCCGCGCACGTAATTGGCGGTGCCGCCCTGCATCGCGCCGCCGAATTCCTGCAGAATCTGGCTGTGATACTCGCGGCCCTGCTGCGCCTCGTTCTGCGTGATAGGCGTATTGGCGCCCGGAATCGGTCCGCCACCGACTGCGGCACACCCGGTCAGCCCCAGTGCGAGGGCTACGGGCGATGCGAATGCGAGAATTTTGCGACGGCTCATGCGGAATGTCTCCCCTGATGCGTTAGACGCGAGGGGAAGCGATGATCGCGCCGCCCGCGTTATGGCCCATACAACAGGCCGATAGCGCAAGCGGTTCCCGAACCGGGACGCAGCTGAGTGTCCGTCAGGCGCCGATGGCGAGGTACCGATCGGCGCGCGTTTCCTGCAGTTGCAGGATATCCTTGCCGGCCAGCTTGCCAAGCTCGTCGTCGATCGTATCGGCAAGATTGCGGATCGCCGACTGTGGATCGCGATGTGCGCCGCCCACAGGCTCGGGCACGATCCGGTCGATCACGCCCAGCTCTTTCAGGTTCTGCGCGGTGACCTTCATCGCCTCCGCCGCATCGGGCGCCTTTTCCGCCGTGCGCCACAGAATCGACGCGCAGCCTTCGGGCGAGATGACCGAATAGACCGCATGCTCCATCATCAGCACGCGTTCGGCACTGGCGAGCGCCACTGCCCCGCCCGATCCGCCCTCGCCCACAATCGTCGCGACCATCGGCACGGGCAGCGCAAGGCATGCCTCGGTCGAGCGGGCGATGGCTTCCGCCTGGCCGCGTTCCTCGGCCTCGATCCCCGGAAATGCGCCCGAGGTATCGACCAGCGTGACCACCGGGAGGCCGAACCGCCCGGCGAGATCCATCAGGCGGATCGCCTTGCGGTAGCCTTCCGGCTTGCCCATTCCGAAATTGTGCCGGAGGCGGGTCTGCGTGTCGTGGCCCTTTTCGTGCCCGATCAGCATGACCGAACGCCCGCGCAAGGTGGCGAATCCGCCCAGGATCGCCTCGTCCTCGCCGAAATAGCGATCCCCGCCCAGCGGCATGAAATCGGTAAAGGCGTGTTCCACATAATTGCGAAAATGCGGGCGTTGCGGATGCCGCGCGACCTGCGTCTTCTGCCATGGCGAAAGCGAGGCGTAGAGGCTCTTGAGCATCTCCGCACTCTTCGCCTCGAGCTTCGCGAGCTCTTCGGCAATATCGATCTGCTCGCCGCCTTCGACAGATTCGTTGGCGGCGCGCAATTCGGCGATTTGAGCCTGCAGCTGTGCCACAGGCTTCTCGAAGTCGAGAAAAGTCAGCATCATTCCGCGCTATCGGGCTGTTGCCCCTCGCGCAAGCCGCCATGGCTCGCGAGCGGGTGCCTTTCGTTGACAAGCGCGACCAGCCGTGCGGCCTCTACATGGGTATAGATCTGGGTTGTGGCGATGTCCGCGTGGCCGAGCAGCGTCTGGAGAGCGCGCAGGTCCGCCCCACCTTCCAGCAGGTGCGTGGCGAAGGCATGGCGCAGAACGTGGGGGCTGATCTTCGCCGGGGGGACATCCGCCCGCTGCGCCAAACCCTTGATTAGCTGGTAAAGCCTGATGCGCGTCAGATGGCTCATCCGCGACGGGAACAGCCAGGGCGAGCCTTCGGCGCGCACGGTCAGCCAGCGCGAGACCGCGCTGCGGGCCCGCGTGCCCATCGGCACCAGCCGCTCCTTGCCGCCCTTGCCGGTAATCGTAAGGAACGGTGCATCCCGCGGGACCGAGGCCAATGGCAGCGCGACCAGCTCGGTCGCGCGCAACCCGGAGCCATAGAGCAGCTCAAGCATCGCGAGCAGGCGAATGGCGGCGGGTTTGTCGCCTTCGGCCTCCTGCTCGGCCTGCGCGAAGAGCGCGGCGATCTCGTCATGGTCGAGCACCTTGGGCAGGCTGCGGCGCCTGGCAGGATTGGGCAGTGCAGCGGAGGGATTATCCACCCGCAGCCCCTCGTCCTCGAGAAACCCGAAAAATTGCCGCAGCGCCGATGCCTTGCGCGCCACCGTCGCCGGGGCGAGATCGGCCCATGCCGTGCCGAGCTTTGCCAGTGCCCCGCGCGGGGCATCCTCGAGCGGGCCGACGATCTGCGCCGCACCTTCGAGGTCGCGGCGGTAGGCAGCGAGCGTATTGGCGGCCGCGCCGCGATCCACCGCCAGCGCCGCCAGAAAATCCTCTATCGCTGCGTGGGACATGCGTTCGCCATGCGGTCGGTCTAACCGCGCGCGATCGCCTCTGCCGCGATCATCCGCGCCTCGGCTTCCATGCCGCTTTGGCGGAGCGCGGAGACGATGTGAAAGAGGTGCCGCGGGGTCATCCGGTTCCAGTCGTCGCCCTGCATGCCCAGCCCCATGAGAAGCGTGACAAGCGCCGCGTTCTCAACCTCGCCCGCACGCGCAATCGCCTCGCTCCAGCGGGTCTCGCGCGACAATTCGAGATCCAGCTCGCGATCCCACGAATTGCGCGTCCCGCTCGAAATCCGCCCCAGGCCTGCAAGGCCAGCGACGAGGAAGCGCGTGCGGCGGCTGCCCGTGCTCGAATCATTGTCGCGAAACGCGTCGATGGCATTGCTCGAGACGGCACCGTCGGCATCGGGCAGCCCGACGGCCAGCAGGCCCCAGCCCGCATCGCCTTCGTCCACGATACTGCTCCACCGTGCGGCATCGCGATCGAGCCCGGCGGTCAGCATTGCGGCGATCAGCGGCCCGGCGTCACCGGAAAAGCTCCCGTTCGCGGGGATGCGCGCGGCGGCATAGGCGGTCAGCACCTGCCGGTCGTAGGGGATCTGCGTGCCCTCGCCCCACAGGCTGCGAATCGCGGCGAGGCGGGCGGCCGGATCGGGATCGACATAGGCAGTCCGCAACAGGGCCGCGTCGCTGCCGATCGCGCCGTCATTGCCGCTCGCCGCATAGGCCTGCGAATAGAGATCGATCAGGGCGGAGGAAGAGAATATCCCCTCGCGCGCGGCGCGTCGCGCGCCATCGATCCGCAGTGCCAGCGGCAGCGATGGCAGCGATGCCGAAGCGCGCTGGTAATAGGGACCGGCATCGTCGATCAGCCGTTCGGGGATATCGATGCCTAGTGCTGCGGCGAGGCCATAGCGCCATGGCGTCAACTCGTCGACATCGTCCCACTCGATATTGACCACGCTGTTGCCGAGGCCCGCCGCACCCGCGAAGCGCTGCGCCAGCAGCACGTCGATGACTTCGGTCTCCTCGCCATCGACCCGGTCGCGCAGGCGGATCAGGTCGTTACGGGCGCGTGCGGTTTCGCCGCCATAGGAATTGCAGATCGAGCGCAGCATGCGCCATTCCACATCGTCGCGGTATCCGCCACGTAGCACCGCGAGCGGGCATGCACCAACGATATCGCCCGTCGCGATGTAAGCGTCGACCGCGGCATTCGCGAGGCGGGTGTTCCAGCTGTCGACATCGATATCCTGCGCGATGGCGCGGGCCGCGGGGAATTCGCCCATCCGGTTGAGCAACTGCGCGCGCAGGCCTGCGAATTCCGCCCCGCTCATGCCCGCGGGCGGCGCGAGACGGCTCGCCAGCGCGCGCCGCAGCGCGATGTGCCCCCAGCGCGAAACCAGTCGGCCTTGCGTACCCGAGATGGCCGCGCGAACCAGCGATTGCGGCTGGTTTGCCAGCGAGACGGCGGGCAGCCCGCCCTCGTCTTCTGCAAGGATGCCGACGCGGGTCGTGGCGCGGCGCTGTGCCGCGGGAATGTCGAACTTGGGCTTGAGGCCGAGCAGTTCGTCGAGCTCGTCCGTATCGAGCGCCTCGAGTTCCTCCAGCGTCGGCAGGCGATTGCCGCTGCTGCTCGACGAACCCTCATCCGATGACGCGCCGTCTTCATCGCTTTCGTCGGGGACGTCCTGCACCACCGGCGTGGCGGCGCTCGTCGGTGTGGGGCTCGGCGCAGGCGCGCTTGCCGTCGGCGTGGGCGCCGGAGCTGGTGAAGGGTCCTGCATGCCCGGCGGCAGCAGCGATTGCGGGTTGCCCGCGATCAGCGCGATCGGCGCGGCCAGCATGGCCAGCCCCGCGCCCGTCAGCAGCGTCGCTTTCACGCGCGTCTTCATGCCTCCATCTCCGACAGATCGATAGTCTGCGCGACCGGGCGGACGGGTTCTTCCCCGCCATCCCACCAGGCCCAGCCGATAATGAGCGCGACGACTGCCACGCCCACGGCGATGCGCTGCCGCGCAGTTTTGGAAATGTCTATCTGCACGCGATCCGATACCCTTTGTTGCCATCGCCCTAGCCCATCTCTACGCCGCCGAGCAATGGAGCCCGTGTCGTCCCTCGCCGCCAAGTCCCGCGTTGCGGCGCTGACCGCGCGGCTCGACCGGCCAATCGTGCTGGTCGGGCTGATGGGCGCAGGCAAGTCCACCGTGGGGCGGCGCCTCGCCACGATCCTCAAACGCAGCTTCATCGATGCCGACGACGCGATCGAGGAGGCTGCGCGCCTTCCCATCGCGGAAATCTTCAGCGAATTCGGCGAAGCCTATTTTCGCGACGGTGAACGCCGCGTGATTGCGCGGCTGATGGAAGAAAATCACGGCATTATCGCAACCGGCGGCGGCGCGTTCATCAATGCGGAGACGCGCGCCCTCATCCTCGAAGGTGCGATCGCGGTGTGGATCGACTGCGACCTCGCCACTCTGGTGGAGCGGACGGGACGGCGCGACAATCGGCCCTTGCTGCGCGATGGCGATCCCGAAGCAATCCTGAGCCGCCTGATGAAAGAACGCGCACCGTATTACGCGCAGGCGCATATCCGGGTAGAGGGTCAGCGAGGCCCGCACACCCGCACCGCATGGGCGATTATCGAGGGAATCGAACAATGGCTGACGTAGATGTCGCACTGGCCGGGCGAAGCTATCGGGTGAAGGTCGGTCCGGGGCTGCTCGAACGGGTTCATGCGGACGCCCATTCCTTCATCGAACCCTATGGCAAGCGCGCCGTGCCGGTGGTGGCCGACGCCAACGCGAAACGTCTGCACGGCGAGCGTTTGCAGGCCTCCTTCCGATCCGCCGGGCACTCGATCGACTGGTACGAGGTCGCGCCCGGAGAAAGCTCGAAAAGCTGGGACGAACTGGTCCGGCTGACCGACTGGTTGCTCGATCGTGGTGTGACGCGCTCGGATCATGTGTTCGCGCTGGGCGGCGGCGTGGTTGGTGACCTCGTCGGTTTTGCCTGCGCCATCCTCAAGCGCGGTTGCGGCTTTGTGCAGCTGCCCACCACGCTGCTGGCGCAGGTGGACTCGAGCGTCGGCGGCAAGACCGCGATCAACGCGCCCGCGGGCAAGAACCTGATCGGCGCGTTCCACCAGCCCTCGCTCGTGCTGGCAGACACCACCTGCCTCGCCACCTTGCCGCAGCGCGAAATGCGCGCCGGGCTTGCCGAAGTGTTCAAGTACGGCATCCTCGGCGACGCCGATTTCCTCGCGCGCGTCGATAGCGAGAGTTCGGCGATCCTTGCTTGCGACGATGCGACGCTCGAATCCGTGATCGCGCATTGCGTCGGCATGAAAGCGCGCGTCGTCGCCGAAGACGAGCGCGAGACGAAGGATGCGCGCGCGCTGCTGAACCTCGGCCACACCTTCGGCCACGCGCTGGAGGCGGAGACCGGGTTTTCGGACAGGCTACTGCATGGCGAGGCGGTAGCCTTGGGCATGGTGCTGGCGGCACGCTATTCCGCGCGGCGCGAGCTTATTTCGCTCGCCGATGCGGAGCGTGTGGCCGATGCGCTGGCACGCGCGGGCCTGCCGACCGAAATTTCGGCGCTTGGGCTCGATTGCGACGGGAGCACCCTCGCCTACCATATGCGCAACGACAAGAAGGCCGAGGCGAGCACGGTGCCCTTCATCCTCCTGCGCGCGATCGGCGAGGCTTTCGTCGCGCGCGATGTGGAGCTGGCGGATGTCGCCGCGTTCATGGACGAGCAGCTACAGGCTCACTGACCCTGCGGCCGCGGTTCGTCGGGCACGCTTTCGAGCGCAACCCCGTCGCCCGCGGACGTCTCGGCGATCACCGAGAAGGAGCCATCGCTTTCCAGCACAACCCACGCGATGTCGGAGCGACCGCCGAAGCCTTTTTTCCGGATTGCGGCGTCCACCTCGACTTCGGTGATCCGCTCGTCATCCATCGTCCGACGGTTGAGCTTGCCATGTTGCAGCAGGAGGCGCGGATCGGATCGGATCAGGCGCCGGAACGGCACCCACCGCACCGACAAGCGCGCCACGATCCACTGGAGGGCAATCAGCATGACGAAGGCGGTCATGCCCTCTGCCAGCGCAACGTCTGTCGACAGCAGGATCGTCGCGAGGGTCGAGCCGAGCGCGACGGTGACGACGAAATCGAAGACGTTGAGCTTCGCGAGAGAGCGCTTGCCGCTAACCCGCAGGACGACGATCAATCCGACATAGGACGTGATCGCAGCCACGACCGTGCGCAGCAGCCCGTTCCATCCGTCGAAGAAAACACCAACCCAGTCCATGCACGCTCAATGCGCGAAAACGGTGACCGCTCCGAAACTAACAACCGATGGGTGCCCGCCTAGAAGAGACGCGATCCGTCCGGCACCTTTTTGTCGGGTGCAAACAGCACGACCTCGCCCGCTTCGTCCGCGAAGCCCAGCGTCAGCACTTCGGACATGACAGGCCCGATCTGGCGCGGCGGGAAGTTGACCACCGCCGCCACCTGCCGCCCGACCAGTTCCTCGCATGCGTAGTTCGCGGTGATCTGCGCGCTGGTCTTCTTCACGCCGATGGTCGGCCCGAAGTCGATTTCCAGCTTGTAGGCAGGCTTGCGTGCCTCGGGGAATTCACGCGCCGCGACCACGGTGCCGACGCGGATATCGACCTTCAGAAACTGGTCGAAACTCGTTTCCTCAGCAGCAGGCGCATCGGGTTCGTGGGAGAGGTGCATCGACCGGCCCTAGTACTCGTAACTCGTGGTGAAAGTGACGTTCGTGATCTGCCAGCCCCTGCCCGGCTTCTCGTATGTAAGCGTCCATACCGCGACATCGCGAGCGTGCTGACAGACATAAACCAGTTTCGCCATGTAACTGCCGAAATTGTTTCTGCTCACGACTTCGCATCCCAGCAGGGGCCATCGCTCTCGATCATCGTGTCGAGCTGCTCCGAAAACTGGGCAATCTTCTCCGTGGTGTCTTCGCCGACACCCTCGAAAAGCGACGAAGCAGCAAGCTCGCTGTTCTGCATCTTGAGCAGGTCGAACATGCCTTGCGCCCGGCTTTCGAGAGCCTGCCAGTCCTGTGCCGAAGGAGCGGGCTCCTCCTGCGCGCTCAGCGGCGCGGCGAGGAGAAACGCTGCTAACAAGCCTGCCGGTAGATATCGCATTGCTTTCCCCCGATTTCGAACGTCCTTGCCCCAGCGTAGCAGCGGCTCACTCCAGCTCAAGGATCACTTCGTCAACCGCCAGACTGTCGCCCTCGGCGGCGTTGATCGAGGAGATCGTGCCTTCCTTCTCGGCGCGCAGGATGTTCTCCATCTTCATCGCCTCCACCGTGGCGAGCGGCTGGCCCGGCTGGACCTCTTCGCCTTCTTCCACATGCAGCTTCACCAGTAGTCCCGGCATCGGGCAGATGAGCATCTTGGAAAGATCGGGCGGCTCCTTCTCGATCATGTGATCGAGCAGCGGAGCGAGCCGTGCGGGTAAGGCCAGCCCTGTGTGCGTCTTGCCGCGCGTGGTCAGCGCCCACATCGCGCTGCTCGTCCGACGCAACTGGATAGCCAGGTTCTCGCCATTGCCGCTTGCCGCGGCCAGCACCATGCCCGGCTGCCAGTCGGTTGTCCCGGCGATCCACTCACCGTCGACGGTCGCGCCGCCGTCGCCCAGCGTCACGTCGAACACCCGACCGTCCATCTTCACCACCCACTCGCTGGGCGGGTGGGCCGCACCGTTCAGCTGGCCGGAAATCTGGCCCTCGTGTGCCATGAGGCTGAACTGCGCGCCCGCCATCAGGGCGGCGACCAACCGCAGGCGATCCTCGTCCGCCGCCGCGCCCTCGAAGCCATCGGGATATTCCTCCGCAATAAAGCCCGTAGTCAGCTCGCCCGAGCGGAAGCGCGGGTGCTGCATGATCGCGCTGAGGAAGTCGATATTATGCCCCGGCCCTTCGACGCGAAAGGCGTCGAGCGCCTCGACCTGCAAATCCGCCGCCGCATCGCGCGTAGGCGCCCAGGTGATCAGCTTGGCGATCATGGGATCGTAGAAGATCGAGACCTCGCCACCCTCGAACACACCATCGTCGACCCGCACGCCGCCGCCGCCGGTTTCGAAGCCGCGCCGCCCAGCGGGGCCACTGTCGCCGGTCCAGCCCGGCACAGGCGGTTCGTAGCGGACCAGTCGCCCGATGCTGGGGAGGAAGTTGCGGTAGGGGTCTTCGGCGTACACGCGCGTCTCGATCGACCACCCGTCGATTCCGATGTCGTCCTGCTTCATGGGCAGTTCTTCGCCCGCCGCCACGCGGATCATCCATTCGACCAGGTCGACGCCCGTAATCGCCTCGGTCACCGGGTGTTCCACCTGCAGGCGGGTGTTCATTTCGAGGAAGTAGAAGCTCTCCCCCGTCTTGTCCGCGCCGCTGACGATCAGCTCGACCGTGCCTGCCGAATGGTATCCCACCGCCTTGGACAGCGCGACCGCCTGCTCGCCCATTGCTTTACGCATTTCGGGCGTGACGAAGGGCGACGGCGCTTCCTCGACCACCTTCTGGTGGCGGCGCTGGATGCTGCACTCGCGCTCGTTCAGATAGAGCGTGTTGCCCTGCCGGTCGGCGAGGATCTGGATCTCGATGTGGCGCGGGTCTTCGATGAACTTCTCGATAAAGACGCGGTCATCGCCAAAGGAATTGAGGCCTTCGCGCTTGGTCGCCTCGAACCCTTCCTCGACATCCTTGTCGTTCCAGGCGAGGCGCATGCCCTTGCCCCCGCCCCCGGCAGACGCCTTCATCATCACCGGGTAGCCGATGTCGTTGGAGACCTTCAGCGCTTCCTCGGTCGTGTCGATCGCATCCTTCGATCCGGGCACCACGTTGACGCCCGCTTCCTTGGCCAGCTTCTTCGATTCGATCTTGTCGCCCATCGCGGCGATCGCGGTGGCCGGCGGGCCGATGAAGACGATGCCTTCCTTGTCGAGCGCTTCGACGAAGCTCGCGCGTTCGGACAGGAAGCCATAGCCGGGGTGGACCGCTTCGGCCCCGGTCGCCTTGCACGCCTCGATGATCTTGTCCGCCAGCAGATAGCTTTCCGCCGCCGGAGCCGCGCCGATATGCACCGCCTCGTCCGCCATCTTCACGAAGGGCGCGCGCGCATCGGCATCGGAATAGACCGCCACGGTGGCGATCCCCATCCGCTTGCACGTCTGGATCACGCGGCAGGCAATCTCGCCACGGTTGGCAATCAGGATCTTTTTGAACATCAGTAAGGCATCTCGACATATTGGCGCAGTTGAGCGGTGCGAGCCTCGGTCAGAGCTTCGAGGCAACCATTCTGCAGCAACGGCCAGATGGTGCCGCCGCCTTCACGCTCGCCATTTTCGGCAAGGCAATGGGCATCGCGAAATTTGAGCCACGCACGCTGCGCGGCGAGGAGGCGTGCATGGGCGTCGGCATCGCCATCATATTCGGCGGCGTTGCGATCCATTTCCTTTGCCCGCTCCGCCGCGCGGGACCACGCCGCATTCAGTTCGGCATCGGCGCGCTGGTACGACTGCCACGAACAAATGTTCATGTCGGTCTGCGTCATGGCGTTTTCGCAATCGACCTTCGGCTCGGCGGCTTGCGCGCTCGCCATCAATGCCAAAGCTGTTACGATCATGGTCGGCTCTCCTCTTGGGTCGCATCCGCATAGCCGATTAAACCATGAGCGTAAGCCCCTGCACCCCTACGTTCTCCTTCGCCATCGAGCAGGCTCCGCATCGCATCGGCAAGCCGCTGGACATTGGCGGGCGCCAGCCGCCCGAGCGGCGAGACGTATATCCCGATGGTAAAAAGGATGGCCCCCGTTCGCGGCAGGCGGCGCAGCGTCTGCCGTTCGGAGCGGACGAACAGCGTGCTCCCTGCGTTCTCGGGCGTGACATGGGCGAAGGCGCGGGCGGGCGGCTCCGCAACCCAGCGCATGTCGGGCGTTGCGGCAATGAACCAGTTGGCGCGGCCATAGATCGGGCCGGGTCGCAGCTTTTCCATGAAGCGGTCGACGCCGCTCGCCAGCTGTTCCTCATACCCCTGGATCGGCGCATGCAGCGCGCGCAGCGGCAGTCCCATCTTGTCCGCAGGCGTCCAGTCGGATGGCCACGCGACAGCAGCACCCACGAGCCGATAATGCTCCTCGCCATTGCGGCGAGTCAGGAGGCACATATCCTCGTGATGCGCATGGGCCGCTTCGGCCAGCCCGCCTGAGACGCCGAGCCCGGTGGCAAGCTCGCGGCCCGCGGCCTCGCCCTCGGGCGTCACCTGGATGCCCTCGGGAAATGCCGCGAAACCCTCCGCCCGCGCGGCCAGATCGGGATCGGGCTGGAGCCACTCGCTGCCGCCCAGCTTCACCAGACCCATCT
>Ga0208934_1000124_pt1 | contig 58649 bp, 68 predicted proteins | sample MalvirDeepMed_s2_FD_184243 | JGI IMG/M metagenome (GOLD analysis project Ga0208934, IMG submission 184243) | Marine viral communities from the Global Malaspina Expedition - Malaspina viral metaG DeepMed_s2 (SPAdes) (version 2) | ecosystem: Environmental > Aquatic > Marine > Oceanic | place... | reverse complement strand
AAACACTAACCACAACAACGGGTATACCCCATTCCGTACTCTTCCCCACCTTTAACTTTTTCCCTAAATTGACCTGAAATCAAACCCGGAAACATCCCGGTTCCAGGCTTGTTTTGCTCGCCGTCCCATGGTGCCTCCTTACTCAGGCCTTCGTCGGGTCGGCACGCCAGAGGCGCAAAACAAGCTGCGGAACGGGGGCATACCCGGACACGTTGGCAATAAGTTTGGAATTCATTTAATTTTATATCCCTATGGAAAGAAGAAAGTTTATTTTGGCAAGTGCAATGTCTACTTCAGCCTTTATGCTGAATGCACAAAATGTTAGCTTAAACCACAATCAAAGACCATTTATTATAAAAGCAGGTGATGGCCGTAAGGAGGGCTTCACTCTACAAAATGGTCTCTTGAAAGTTTCAGGACAAGATACTCTTGGACAATTTTCACTTTTTGAAATGAAAAATGAAGATGGTCCCAAGGCTGGTCCTCCTCTTCATGTACATAAATACCAAGATGAAGTATTCCAGATAATTGAAGGCGAATTCCTTTTTCAGGTAGGAGATAATACTATTGAAGCCCAAAAAGGGGATATTGTTTTCGGACCCAGAAATATTCCTCATACGTTCTTTCAAAAAAGTAAAAAGGGCCATATGTTTTTCTCATACAACCCTGCCGGTAAAATGGAGAACATTCTGAAGGCGGTAAATGAATTAATTCCAAACCATCCTAAAAAATTTGCGGAAGTCTGTGCCGAAAACGACGTACCATTCGTTGGTCCACCAATGACCGGAGAATAATACCTATTGCCAACAGCGGGTATGCCCCATTCCGTCCTCTTCACCACCTTTAACTTTTTTCCCTAAATTGAACTAAAATCAAACCTGGAAGCCTTGTGTTTCCAAGCTTGTTTTGCTCGCCGTCCCTTGGTGCCTCCTTACTCAGGCCGTCGTCGGGTCGGCACGCCAGAGGCGCAAAACAAGCTGTCGGAACGGGGCATACCCGGACACGTTGGGGTACATATGAAAACATCATGTATCTTTACAAGAAAGAGCAGTTTATGACTTCCAAGCAGATCAAATCCAGAATTAGAATTGCCCTGGATAATATCCCAGAAAATCTCCTGGAAGATATCCTGGCATATCTCGAAGAGATTCAGGGCAAGTCTGCTAATCAGGTTGTTACTTCTCAGCGCTTGCGCAAAATTCTTTCAGAAGATAAGGAGCTACTTGAAAAACTTGCCCAATGATCAAACTTGATCAGGCCATTGGCATTCATCAAATTCTCATCGAAAAATTTGGAGGATCCAGTGGCATAAAAGATCAAGGCGCATTAGAAGCCGCCCTTAATAGACCATTTGCCACATTTGACCAAAAAGACCTTTATCCTACAGCCGTCGAGAAAGCCGCAGCAATCCTTGAAAGTATCCTTATTAATCATCCCTTTGTCGACGGTAATAAAAGAACCGGATATGTGCTAATGCGCTTGATTCTGATGGACGGTGGGTTGGATATTCACGCAAGCCAGCGAGAGAAGTATGAATTTGTGATTCAAGTAACCGAAGGCAAATTAGATATTTCGCAAATCAAAGAGTGGATTTCTTCCCATTTAAAAAAGTAAACGTACCCCAACATCGGGTATCCCCCATTCCGTCCACTCCCCCACCTATAACTTTTTTCCCTAAATTGAGCTGAATTCAAACCCGGAAGCCTCATGTTTCCAGGCTTGTTTTGCTCGCCGTCCCTGGGGCTCCATCCTGAAGTAGCCGATACTCCCACGAGGAAACATCAGGCTCACAAAGGATAAAGGCGCCGCCCGTGGCGCAATACAAGCTGCGGAACGGAGCATACCCGAACACGTTGGCATTCATTAATAATATCACATTAACTATGAACAAGACACAAATTATTGGAGGTGTATTGCTAGCTGTGGCAATAGCTGCTTACTTTCTAAATGAAAACTATATCCCAGACTTCATTTTAGGCCTTGTTGCTGCAATTGGCGCAGGCTTCTTATTCAAATTAATCCCATTTAAAAAGAAGAATCCCGCCAATTAGGAAGCAAGTTTTTATACGAAAGCCAACATCGGGTATGCCCCATTCCGGTATCAGCGTATCCTGAAAGATTTTTCCCTAAATTCACTTTAAATCAATCTTGGGAACCTTTAGATTCCAAGCTTGTTTTGCTCGCCGTCCCATGGTGCCTCCTTACTCAGGCCGTCGTCGGGTCGGCACGCCAGAGGCGCAAAACAAGCTGCGGAACGAAGGCATACCCAGACACGTTGGCATTCATTAATAATATCGCATTAACTATGAACAAGACACAAATTATTGGAGGTGTATTGCTAGCTGTGGCAGTAGCTGCTTACTTTCTAAATGAAAACTATATCCCAGACTTCATTTTAGGCCTTGTTGCTGCAATTGGCGCAGGCTTCTTATTCAAATTAATCCCATTTAAAAAGAAGAATCCCGCCAATTAGGAAGCAAGTTTTTTATACTAAAGCCAACATCGGGTATGCCACATTCCGTCCTCTTAACCACGTTTGACTTTTTTCCCTAAATTCACTTCAAATCAAACCCGGAAGCCTCATGTTTCCAGGCTTGTTTTGCTCGCCATCCCTTAGTGCCTCCTTACTCAGGCCGCCGTCGGGTCGGCACGTCCGTGGCGCAAAACAAGCTGCGGAACGAGGCATACCTGGACACGTTGTGCTTCATTATAACCAACCGCTAACCAATGATAAAATTCTTTCGGAAAATTCGACAAAATTTACTCACTGAAAATAAGCTCAGTAAATATCTGATTTATGCTGTTGGAGAAATCATACTTGTGGTAATTGGAATATTGATTGCGATTCAGATTAATAACTGGAATGAACAATCAAAAACACAAAAGTCAGCTGACATACAGCTTAATCAACTAAGCCAAAACATCTCAGATGACCTTATTCAGCTAGATGCACTTAACGAAGTCATCAAAACTAATGTGATAAAAAGTCAGATGCTATCTGATCAGTTTCAACAAATAATACCTTTTGACTCATTAACAACAAGTTATATCACTGCAAGCTTATTTGAACAAAACTTCTATGCTAATAGCACCGCGTATGACAAACTAAATAAGACTGGAGAGTTTTCCATTTTACCAAAAGACTTACAAATGGATATCACTGCGTATTACAATTTATTGTATAGAATTAAAGAACGTGAAGAAATCACCAACACATTCATAAAAAAAGAAATAGAACCTTATTATTTCAATCACTACAGTAAATATCACAGAAAGGGAAGTAACAAACATCCTTTATTAGAAGATTATTACCAAAACGATAAAAGAGAGGCAATACCTTTGGATATTAGTGCTATAGCGAATGATGATAAAATGGCCACAATAAATTTTGCCAGATTATATCAAATAAAAATTCAGCAAGAATTTTATGAAGAAGCATTACAACAAGGCACAAAATTAAAGGTATCTATTGATGAACATTTAAATTGAAAAATAAAATAACGAAAGCACAACAACGTGTATAAAATCATAGCGGCTAATCGCTACTGCGCTTCATACACTAGTCCGTTGGGTACAAGCGCAAAACGAAATGGAATTAGCTGAAATATAGAAATGGGAATACTGAAAAAAATATTTGGAAAAAAGGCTGTAGTGGTTGAAAAAACTACACCTAAGGCTTCTGAATATTTAATCGATATTGACCCAAACTCAGATTCTCTGTCTAAAGCGTTTAAGGACTTCTATCAAAACCACTTTATTAATGCTTATGGCCTTTCAAGGAATGAAGTAGATACATACTTCTTTGATTCAATGTCGGAAAATGATAAAGAGATTGCAAAACGACTCATTCGCCAGAATTTGAGACTGAGACAATCTCACCTTTTCAAAGCTGCAGGAATTTTAAAGGATAAGGAAGCTCTACCAATTTTATACGACCAATTAAATACTAATACCGATTTAAGTTGGCTTTTAGTAATTGGACAAGCAATATGGCGGATTAACGGAGATGACATTTATTCAAAGCTATTAAGGCAACTAAAGGAGCACTCGTCAGACACTATGCGAGAAGCTCATTTCGATCAAATAGTTGACCTAAAAAATAAAGAGAGTATTGAAATGCTGTTTAGTTACTTAAGCGACAAAAGCAGACTTGTGCAGTCTATGGCTATTTCAAAACTTAATTTCTTGTCGGCAGGGAAACACGAACAGAAACAACGATATGACAAGGAATATTTTATGTCAAAAAAAACAGATGAAAAATTCAAAAATGATTTACTCGTAAACCTTAGAAAAATAAATTAAAGCCAGCATCTAACACTGTATATAGCAAATAGAGCGTGCAGTGATTTACGGAAGTTCAGTGCTATTTACAAACACCGCCAAATCGTTGATTTGGCTTTTAACATGGATAAGATAAAAACAAAATACAACGCTTTGGCTCAGAGCAAACTTGAAAGTTTATCACTTTCTACTGCCCTACTTGCCATATACTAACCGTTGGTAATAAATTAGAAGTATGAGTACCGCTAGTAGTAATCCTTTTGAAGACTCCGCATTAACTACAATTCTGGTTGTGTCAGATATGGCAAAATCAAAGAAGTTTTACGTGGATGTATTAGGGGCTAGAATATTTCGAGAATATGGCGGTGACTCGCTAGTGTTGGAGTTTTTAAAAAGTTGGATTTTACTGGTGACTCCCGGTGGACCAACTGAGGATAAACCAGACATACAATTTATTCCGCCGGAGGATAAAAATACAGTAAGTCATTCCTATACAATTAGGGTAAAGGACTGTAGGAAATCTTACGAAATTTTAAGGGATAAGGGAGTCGATTTTATAACGCCACCAATAGATAGAGGTGCTGAGACAAGATGCTTTTTCAGAGATCCTGATAGTCACTTATTTGAAATAAGTGAATATCGAGCATCAAAATTAAATGTATAAAACAATTACCAACAGAACCTAAACTGCATTAAAGCGCAGTTTAGCCAAAACCGCCAGCAATTAAAAAACCAACCATAGTGAACAGAACAATAGTCCATTGGATAATTCTATGCTTCTTGCTAACGACTTCTTGCTCAAATACTTTGACTTCGATTCCAGATAAAACAGCCGAAGAAATTTCGGCTATCTATCAAATACATAAAGATGTTTCGTACGGAACGGATACAGAACAGAATATGGACATCTATCTTTCCAAAGAAGCAAAGTCTTATGGAAAAAATAATTACACAATTGTCTTCCTACACGGAGGTGCATACTATTTAAGTGACAAAAGTGCAGAAGAAAGATACATCGAACCTTATTTAAAAAAAGGGTTGAATGTTGTTAATATGAATTACCGATTAAAAAGAGGAATTCCAATTGCAACCACCGATTTAACGAACGCTTTAAATTTTTTAAAAGCAAATAATAGCGACTACGACTTGAACTTGAATAATATTATTTTAACTGGCTTTTCTGCGGGAGCACAAATCGCGACTAATGTTGGATTAGCTCAAAATAACAAGTCCTTTCCTGATAAATTAATCGATGGAGTAACTATTAAAGCTGTAATAAACTTTTCAGGCCCAGTAGATGACTTAGATGAGATTGAAAAAATCTTTATTGATTTTGATTACGAACCTTTCAGTAATGCGGGTAAAGCACTTTTTCCGTCAGATGGCTATGCAAAAAAAGAGGTTGTATCCGTTTACGAACCCATTACTTATTTTGACGAGAAAGACCCATCAGTTTTTTTGTGGCATGGAGGAATGGACAATCAAATTCCACCTGAAACATTTGTTGATTTCACATCTAATTTGCGTAAAAATAATGATGTTGTGAGTTACATACCCGATGGAAAACACAGTCCTACTGAAAAGGAACTAAAATCTGCATACACCAAAATATTTCAGTTTTTAGACGATTTAAAAAATAAATAACTGCTGGCAACGTCAGCAATAGCAAATGCGGGCTGAATGCTTAAAATGAGGATTTTGCAACTAAACAACATGCAGTCTGGCGGACAAAGATTCGGTTTCAAAATCCCGCACATACCATAGCCAGGGCCGTTGGCAACAAACTGTTATATGAATAAGCTAATCGCATTCTTGATCATCGTTCTATTTGTTTCTTGTAATCAAAGTAAGAAACCAAGAATCGACTTTGATTCGGATAAAGTAATGATCAGACTTTCGGAAATTCAAATCGAGCCTGAATATCTCGAGGAATATCTATCAATATTAAAGGAAGAAGCAAGAGCATCAGTTGAATTGGAGCCTGGTGTAATTTCAATTTTTCCAATGTATCAAAAAGAAAACCCTACCCAGATCAGGATTTTAGAAATCTACACAGATGAAGATGCATATAGAACGCATTTAGAATCACCTCACTTCAAGCACTATAAAACAACAACACTGAATATGGTGAAATCACTGAATCTGATTGATATGAATTACATCGACGAGGCAACGATGCCTTTAGTCTTTAAAAAAATAAAATAACCAGCAAGAGCCAGTTGCCAACAACGGGGATCCCCCATTCCGTCCACTCCCCCACCTATAACTTTTTTCCCTAAATTGACATTAAATCAAACCTGGAACGGCACACCCAGGCACGTTATGTTACATTATGACCAACCAATAACCAATGATAAAATTCTTCAGAAAAATTAGACAGAACTTACTTTCAGAAGGAAAGACTGGGAAGTATTTGAAATATGCAATTGGAGAAATTATTCTTGTCGTTATTGGAATTTTAATAGCATTATCAATCAACAATTGGAATGAACATAGGAAGAACCGAATACTAGAACAAGAGGTTCTTAAGGATTTGAAGGAAGAATACGTTCTAAATCTATCCCAACTGGAACAAAAGATTGATATGCGGAATGCAATTATTCAAAATTCCATAGATGTCCTCAACTACGTGGATAATTCGGAATTTGATGTTAATAGAGATACACTTATTCATAAAATAAGATACCTAGGATTAGACCCTACTTTTGATCCTATTCAAAATGATCTTATCACTTCGGGCAAAATTAGATTGGTACAGAACAAGCCTTTGCGTAAACTGTTATCAAGTTGGACTTCTGATATACTTGCTTTACAAGAGATGGAGCTCCAATGGCAAACTCTAAAAACAGATTTGAATATACCGTATCAAATAAGTCTAGGGATTTTTAGAGATATGGTACATTCATCTTACGAATCTAGTGGAAGACCGATTTATCTCGTAGAAAAAAATAATGATATTGACGGAAGATTATTTGTCGGGAAATCGCAGAAAACACCAAGCTCAGAAAAAATATTGCAAAATGCGCAACTGGAATCTATGATGGCTAATGCTATTGCTCAATGCCATTCGACAAATATGCAGGCATTGGCATTAAAAAAGAGAATTGAATTGATAATCGATCTGTTGAATAAAGAAATTCAAAAATAACGAAAGCACAACAATGGCTATAAGTAATTGATAGTCCTCGCAACTACTCATAGCCGAGACCGTTGTGTTTCATTATATTCAACCATTACCTAATGACAAAATTCTTTAGAGCAATAAGACAGAATATGATTCGGGACAATAAGGTCATTCAATATCTTCTGTATGCTATCGGAGAAATAATACTGGTGGTTATTGGAATTTTAATTGCCCTTAGTATCGATAATTCGAATGAATTAAAAAATACCCGAATTGCTGAGAAAGTCTATCTGAATGAAATAAAGAGTGATTTAATTCAAGATACATTACTGTTGTCTCAAGTCATTAATGATCACAAATGGCGAATTGCCCAATTAATGTCTCAAGACTCAACCATTGACTTTATTTTCGAGGAAATTATTGGTGAGCTTCCTAAAGTGGAAGGGGTTTCTCAATTGGAATATATCTTCTTTACAGACAGACAATTTCGACCAAAAATTGGAACATACAACTCAATGATCTCTGAAGGGGAATCGAACATTATAAGCAATCGGGAGTTATTTAATTCTATTCAGAATATCTACGAATTGGAAGTCCAAAATATCATTACTATTGGAGCAGATATATTGAATCGTTCTACTGAATTGAGAAATAAATATGCGTATGAAATTAAATATGGTGAATATGGCTCACCCATTCAGATTACTGATAAACGAATATTAGCTGACATTTATATTTCATCGGGACTACTAAATTACTATACCAGGCAATCGGTTTTATTAAAGGGTAGAATCACAGAGTTAATTGAGCTGATTGATAATGAATACGCTTCTTTGGAATAGCAGTTGGCTCGCGTAGGCGTATGTATTCTTAGCCTGGCACCGGCCTAATTTGAAAATTGAGCGTTTCATAATTAAGCCTTTAGTAACTGTAACAAGTTTCATTCTTTCAGGACGTATTGTTAAAAGTAAAGAATGAAAAATCTATTTCCAGTTGTACTTGCCCTTTTAGTACTCAGTGCCTGTAACGACTCAACTACATCCAGCAGTACCAACCAACCAACTCTTTCGGATTATCAGCTGGGTGAGAAATGGGTCTGGAAATATAAGGGTGTGACTACTGAAGGCGAAGTACGCTCAGATGGCACCGATACAAGAGAAATAGTACGTTTTGACGGATCCCTGGCTATGACTATTGGTAAAGATACCATACCCGTTGCCGAAATCGTTAAACCGGAGGAAAGCGAAACACCGAAGTACGACTGGCCTCTCGAAGTGGGTAAAAAATGGAAATACGAAAACAGTTGGACCAGTCAGGATGGAACTACCGGAAACCAAAGTCAGGATGCCGAAGTACTATCCTACCAGGAAGAAACAGTAGAAGCGGGTACGTATATGGCCTATACCATAAAGTACACTGGTAAAATCACCAATTCCAGAGGGTATAGCGCAAATGAAACCGAAGTTTGGTTGTATGCGCCTGCTGTAAAAGATTTCATAAAACTCACTCAAGATCAAGGTGATTTTCACTACGTGGAGGAATTAATCGAATATTCAAAACCAAACTAAAAAACGAAGCACAAAAACGTGATCATGCAATAGCGGTTTGAGTGCCTGCTCGAACCGCTATTTTGTTTTAAATAGGTTATCTTATGTATTGAAAATTAGTTGCATGAAATCCGCTACTGCTCATACACGAGGCCGTTGTAAGCAATGCCAAAAAAACTAACGGGAACAAAAAACTGACCAATTTGACTAGAATACGATTATTTTACCTCGCGATATTCCTGTTTGTTTTTTTAGGGTGTAAGTCCGAAAAGAGTCCACCAGAATCACTCGCTATAAACCTAGCTGATGTGGAATGGGGAGAAGCAGGTGACGGAAGTATAGCACCAGCAGGAACGCGGACAGCATTGCAATCAACAAATCCAAATACTGGCGGAATTAGTTATTATGCCTGGTTTCCAGCAGGGGGATTTTTTGATGAGCATTGGCATACTCACGATGAATACGTTGTTTTAATTAGCGGAGAAGTAACAATCAAACTTGGAAAGGAGATTTATAACCTTAAACCTGGTGCCTTCATAGTAATTCCAGGTGAAATGCCTCACTATTGGGATATACCAGAGACAGGAGATGCAATTATTTTGGTAAAAAGAGATGGACCGCCTGATTTTCACTTTGTTGATAGATAATATGAATATTCATATAAGGTCTGATATTTAGACTTATCGAATCCGAATAATTCGCTGATTATTGAATTAAGTCTTCGAAATAAAATAGTGCTGTCGAAAAATGAATAGCACGTGCTGGCAACAACGGGTATCCCCCATTCCGTCCGCTCCCCCACCTATAACTTTTTTACCTAAATTCACTTTAAATCAATTCCGGAAGCCTCCCGTTTCCAGGCTTGTTTTGCTCGCCGTTCCGCAGAGCGCCATCCTGAAGTAGCCCAAATCTTCAATTGAGGAAACACCTGGCTCCCAAAGGATGCAGGCGCTGCCTGTGGCGTAAAACAAACTGCGGAACGGCTCATACCCCGGCAAGTTGTACTTAATTTCAGATAATGGGAAAGATAACCACAAGCAAATTAATGGGTTGAACTCTTAATAAAAGAAATAAAGAAGATCATTATGAAAGAAATACTTGAAGAATATGCTTTGATTGCTGAAATCATATCGGCCCTTGCTGTTATCATTTCATTGATTTTCGTTGGATTACAAATAAGGAGTAATACAAAAGCAACACAAGCCTCAACTTTTCATGAGATTGCGGCCCTGGATATTCATCTACTTCTAAGTTTAGGTTCTTCAAAAGAATCATCAAGAATAATTTCAACTTTCCGAATGAATCCAGATGCCTTAACCGAAGAAGAACATAATCATGGTTTTCACTTATTTGCTGCAGAAGTACGGCACGTTGAGAATCTATTTTTGCAGAACGAAAACAAAATGTTGAGTAAAAAAAATTGGGAATCTAGAAAATCATTAGTCGATGGAATGGTACTAACTCCGGGCTTTGGAGCACTTTTAGAAAGTCCGAATAAACAATTTTTTGACGGCTATTTTATTCAATACGCAGAAAATTTAAGAAAAGAGCACTTAAAAAAGGATAGCGAGTTTGAAAATAAAAACTAAGCACAACAAGCGCTATAAGTAATTGCTTGTTCTCACCTACTTCTGAAAATCCTCGCGGATTTTCAAATCCTCATTCGAATAGGATATCAGTTTTTCTAGGCCTGTAACGCAAAGAATGAAATATCAATCCGTCCCAACAAAATTGGCCCTTCCAAAAAATCTTCGGTTGACGAAGTTATTGAGATTAGAACCAAACCGATAATTAAACCCAAACCGGGTATCTATGTTATACGCTGAGGGCAGGGTTACCCTCCCGCTTAAAATATCCTGTTCGGTGAAGTCTCCGGATGCCAGGTAAATCTGGTCCTTTACATAGTTGCCTTCTGCCCTTACGTAAAAAGATAAATTCCCGGTAACCCGGACTTCCGCCCGGATATTCAACCCGGTGGACCAGGAGTTAAAATCATCCAGATAATTTCTCCAGCGATAGCCCACCTCCAGGTTTCCCCAGCGTTTATTGAGTCCCAGGCTGGTTCTTAAACTATGGAGGACCCTGGTTTCTTCGAGAACCCCGCTAATCGTTTCTTCGACATACTGATTATTCCTGAGTTCCACCCCGTAGTTCACCCTCAGAAATCTGGAATTCTGCACGGATTCCGGGAAAAAATTGTACTCCACTGCCGGCCGGAAGCTGGCCTGGAACTTATAATTAAGCCGGGTGTTCTGGCGCCCTGCCAAATCATATCCATACGACCATTGGGGTGAAACAGACTTCACGAGCTGGTGGCTGAATCCAAATTCGGATACATCAAAATTATTCTCAACGTCATCGATGATCTGGTTCCCGTCTTCATCGAGCACCGGATCGCCATTCTCATCCACTCTCGGCACTTTTTGGATGGTTCTTCTCAGCCTTTCATCGATCCTCCCGGACAGGGACAGTTTCCACTTATCCGTTATACGGTTAATATTGATGTTTCCACCAATATTGATGTCACTGCTCAATTCCTCAACTTCAATGTTCGCATCGCTCCCCACATTAAACACCCAGTAATTCCAGGGATCCACATTTTCCTGTATGGAATCTCCTTCAATGCCGGAGCCAGTCTTCATATTGATTTCAATTTCCTCCCCGGCTTTGGTTTTCGCAACATAGGGAGCCAAACCCAATTTGATATAACGGGTTACTTTTTCCCGCACTTCAAAGTCGGTGTCCGTCTGTCTATTATCTACATAGAGCGTGTCCGACCTTCCTGCGTGGATGTTTTGCTGACCTATGAAAATCAGTTGGTATTGCCTTCCACCCCCACCGGATCTGTTCCGGTTAATCAGCAGGAAGACATCCGCCCTTTGATTGTCCCGGTAGAAGTCCACGGCCGTAATTTCCGTTCGGATATAATCCAAATCACAGCCTCCATCCCACCGTTCACAGCCATCGATGAACACCCCGAGTTTATTGGGAGGGCTGGAATTATCAAGTAATGTTTGACTGATTGCAGGAGGATGAAAGGAAAGAATTGCCAGAATTGATAAAAGGGGGACTATTCTCATTTGATCAGAGTTCATTCAAGTTGATAGTACGCTTAAGCGCCATAAAATGCACGTTGCCAACGAGAAAATTACGACTTACCGCTATTGCCTGAAAAAAAGTGAATATTTTAAAGGAGAAAGCAAAGCAGATGCTTGTTGACTTTGTGCCAACAACAAAAGTAAGCTAAAGCGGATTCTTTCGGGCATGTTAGCAGCACAGGACATTCAATGGCCCCGATTAATCCGTCAAAGGATAGTTTTTAAGAATAATGAGAATACAAAAAAACTCGCGGCGCTTTGCCAAGAGCCATATCCAGACCGTTGGCGGTCATTAATAAACAATTAAAATCTGAAAAATATTAAACCGGAAACCTTCAATAAGGACACTGCAGAATCGAAAAGGCTAATCCTGCTTCCTCGCCCTTCTATTCCTGCTGCTTCTGAAATTTCTTCCATTTCTCGTTAGGTAATTCAGCAATCCCATTGCCAGGGCAAGAAAAATAACAGGAACGAGAATGTATAAAGCCTCCTTGGGAATATCCATGAGTTTAAATTACGAAAAATCAGCCTGAATAACTAGTGTGCTTCAAGTTGCCGGAAATGCCCAAATGCCAACATCGGGCATGCCTGATTCCGTCCACTCCCCACCTATCCTTTTTTTCCCTAAATTGAACTGAAGTCAAACCCGGAAACTTCCCGGTTCCATGTTTGATTTGCGCTTCGGAGGCGGAGGCAGATACCTACACCGTCACGTCGGCCTCCATTATGACCAACCAGTAACCAAATGATAAAATTCTTCAGACGAGTTAGGCGACAATTACTTGCTGGGAATAAATTCTCCAAGTACCTGCTTTATGCCATAGGGGAAGTTGTGTTGGTAGTGATCGGTATCCTGATAGCACTGCAAATTAATACCTGGAATCAAGAGCGTATCAATTCCAGGGAAGAGCAACGCATTTTCAGGGATCTGGCTGAGGAATTGGAATACAATAAATTTCTGGTAGAAAATGGGAGAAGTAAAATGATGGAAGTAGTCTATGCCGCAAAACGATTACTGGCCGGGATAAACAATGAGGATTCTACCTATAACGAGAAATCCCTCAACCAGGATCTTGATAAAATTACCTGGGTTTGGGTATCCGGAAGGCCAACCACTCTATATGACGTGCTTAGCTCCTCCGGCGATTTTAAGTTAATCTCTTCTCCTGAACTTCGCAAAAAACTGGCCGACCTGAAGCGCAATCAGGAATCCCTGATAAAGTTTGAAAAGATCCAAAGTGATTATGTCGATTACCAACTTAGGCCATTTTTAAACCGGCATGTAGACAGGACCACTATTAGGACTATTCTCGTGGAGGCCAAATTTATTACCACCAAACATTCCTCGGTCTTTGAGCCAAATAATCCGGGCCTGGTACACAATAGGGAGTTTGCCAATTTACTAACCGACGTCATTTTTTTCACCACGAGGATTGAAGGAAACTACAACCGGATTGAGGACGACATTTTCCATATAGATTCGCTTATACAGGCCAAATACCCCGGTTTAAATCCGGATTCCTATATCCCCTATTAAACGCTACTGAAACTAATGGCTGATGATCAATTTTTTCCGAAATATCCGCAAAAAGCTCGCTGAGGAAAACAAACCCGCAAAGTATTTAAGGTACGCAGTTGGGGAAATATTCCTGGTGGTCGTCGGCATCTTAATTGCCCTCCAAATAAATAATTGGAATCAAAACAGAATCGAAAAAAAGGTAGAAAAACGCTTACTGCAGGAACTTTTTGTAAATCTTGAATACAACGAACAATCCTTAAAATCGGACATAGCCGAAGAGTACAAAGCCGTACAATCGGTAAAACAGGTGCTAATTATCCTGGAAAATCGATTGCCCTACCACGACAGCATGGATTATCACTTTGGCAGAGCCCAATATGCGCCAGATATCGTGCTGTCCACAACGGCATTTAGCTCTATAGAAAGCCGTGGTTTTGATATCGTCAGCTCGGATAGCCTGCGAAATGCAATTATCACGCTTTTTGACAATGATTATAAGTCCCTGGTAGCGAAAACGGTTCGCCTGGAAAACCAGTTTTGGCCCAGTTCCCTTTTACCTTTATATCACAAGTACTTTCGGTTAAAATCCATGGAAGGCAGTCCGTATAATGACGGCATGGATTCTACACCTTTAGATTATGAAGCGCTTTTAAACGATCAGCAGTATCACAATATGATTAAACACAGAGGCGGGTTTAGGTACCAGGCAGCAGCTTTGAAAGAAGATGCACTTGAAAAAAACGTTCAACTTAAAAATCAAATAATGGAATATTTGGAATGAGAAAAAAAACGAAAAGCTGACAACGCGTATACTGTTTGCTGGTACACAATATTCCCGGACACATTGTGCATCATAATGACCAACCGCTAACCAATGATAAAATTCTTTAGAAAAATTCGTCAAAAACTGCTGGCCGAAAACAAGCTCAGCAAGTACCTCCTCTACGCAGTTGGAGAAATTGTACTTGTGGTAATAGGAATATTGATCGCATTATCCATTAACAATTGGAATCAAACCAATTCTGAAAAGAAGATTGCAGAAAATTATATCGAGAGGTTAATAATCGAACTTAACTCAGATTTGAATTATTACAAGTCTCATAAGTTGCGTAATATTAGCCAGATAACTCAAATCAATGAAATACAAAATGCGTTAAATTCTTTAGGAATCAATAATTCAAAAGAAGATTTTATATTAAAATTAATGGATGTGATGGAACCATTTCCATTTTCTCCAAAAACCGCAACGTATACCGATTTGGTTACAAGTGGCAATATGGGATTGATTCAACCGGAAACGATAAGGCAACGAATAATCTCTCATTATAATCTTGTAGATCAGATGACATTACATGTTAATAGAGAAATTGATTACAATTGGAACCACCTCCATCCATTCTTTAATGAGAATGGATACTTTGAGTGGAGAAATAATCCTAAAATATCTGTGGATTCCACAATAATTAAAAAACGGAAACACTTCCCAATCTTTGAACTTGAGAAGTCATCATTGGAATTTAAAGCAGTTGAAAATAATTTATATTTCCGCCAGCTAATGCTAACAACACGGTCCGGAAATCTTGATGAATTAATGACTTCAACCCAAGAATTAATTGACGTCCTCAATAAGAAATAAAATAACTATAGCCGCACAACCTCAAATTTCACCCAGGCACTTGAAGCAAATCTCTATTTCTCCGGGAGTGTTTAAATAAAGTTCTAAATCTTTGAAAAAAGAATTGGAGGCATAAAAAAGCTAAACAATGAAAATAGCTGTAACATCCGCCAGCGGCCAGTTAGGAGCTGCCATTACCCGAGCCGTTATCAGGGAAATTGGCAAAGAAAATGTGGTGGCCATTGCCCGTACCCCGTCCAAAGCCGGGCATTTAGGGGTGGAAGTGCGCCAGGGCGATTACAACAGCCGCGAAGATTTTAACGAAGCGCTGAAAGGCATCGACAAGGTGTTGCTGGTATCGGGTATGGACGAACCACAAAAACGCATACGGCAACACCGCAATGTAATAGAAGCCGCAAAGCAGAATGGCGTGCGTAAAATTGTGTACACCAGCATTGTTGGCGATGATGAAAACACCGCATTCAGCCCCGTGGTGCAAAGCAACCGCCAAACCGAAGAAGATGTACGCAACTCTGGTTTGGAGTATGTGATTGGCCGCAACGGTATTTACATTGAACCCGATTTAGAGTACATTGACACTTACGTGAAAGAAGGCGGCATCAAAAATTGTGCAGCCCAGGGAAAATGCGGCTATACGAGCCGCGAAGAATTGGGTGTTGCCTACGCGCAAATGCTGCTGAACGACCACTTAAATGGGGAGACGCTCAACCTGGTGGGTGAGCCGATCACGCAAAATGAATTGGCGGAATATATCAATCAGGTGTATGGAACTTCGCTATCTTTCAAATCGATTTCTGTAGAAGCCTACAAAAAAGAGCGCCGGGCAGCTTTGGGCGATTTTCTGGGAACTATTATCGCAGGGATCTATGAAGGGATCCGCAGCGGCGCCAACAATGTGCCATCTGATTTTGAAAAAGCTGCAGGCAGACCGCATAAATCTACTCTGGAAATGATTCAAGCATTTAAAGAAAACTAAACGCTGCCTCTCGCTGAATTTGTCGGGTTCGTTGTAGGCAGGACGGATTCATAACCCGGGGCTTAAGATAAAATAGCCGGATACATCGTGAACAGAAGAGAATTTTCAGTTGATATTGAGGCCGATAAAGCCACTATTTGGAAAGCCCTTTGGGAAGGAAATTCCTATCGGGATTGGACCAGTGTTTTCTTTGAAGGGTCTCATCTGGTAACAGATAGTTGGGAAGAAGGAAACCATGTGCATTTCCTGGGGCCTGACGGCAGTGGAATCTATAGCCGGATAGACAAGCATATTCCGAATCAAATAATTCGATTCAAGCACATCGGATTGGTGGAAAACGGAAAGGAACTCCCCTTAAATGATGAAGTAAAAAAATGGTCGGGAGCAACCGAAATCTACAGGATAGTTGAAGGAAAAAAAGTGAATACGCTTGTCGTTGAAATAGATATTATGGATGAACATCTAGAATCCATGACAAATGCATTTTCCAAAGCATTGGAGAAGGTGAAAAACAACTGTGGCTAACTAGAGACCAACCCCATTCCCCCGCTCCCCCACCTTCCATATTTTTCGCGAATTTCACTTTCAAATCAAACCCGGTGATCAAAGAATTAACCGGCTTAAGTGGGCTCCGGCTGAGGCTCGCTTTTGCCGATGTTAATTTTTCCTGCAAGGCAGGAAACCAAAAGTTGTTCTTCGCCTCCAGGCACCCTGCATTTGTTGCTAAATCCAATATTCACAAGCAACACTATTATTATGATTCGCAAAAACCCTTCACCCCTGACATATCATTGCGGTAATGCTTATGAGGTATCAGAAGTATCAATGGTTTCACCATCTTTAGAGTAAGCTACCATCAATAGCACTGCTCGGATGATAAGCAGCGTGCTAAAAATAAATACCTCAATTACAATTATTGGGTTCCGAAGGCGTTAATTATTTGATTCTAAATCTTATAAGCTTATGATCATCTTTGGATTGCGCGCCAGTAATATCGGCTCTGTTTCGGTAGAACAGTCTTCATGTTCTTATTGTCAAAATACAGGAACACAAAACATCACCCAATTTGGTAAATACTTCCACATTTTCTGGATACCTGTATTCCCTGTTGGAAAAAGTACTTTTAGTGAATGTGTGCATTGCAAAAGAACTATCCGAAAAAAAGAATTTTCCCCGGAATTGAAAAATACCTATGAAGGTTCCAAATCTCAGATAAAAAGACCCTTGTGGCACTGGGCGGGCCTAATTATCCTGGGTTTATTGTTTGCCGCCGTATCTATTCTTTCAACTATCCAGTAGGTTCTTATTTGCAACTTAACGCTTTATCAATGTCGGTCCGGGACCGGTAGCTGGAATATTTAAACTTATGGAAAACGCTTCCAAATTCTGGATCCAATTATTGGTATATCCTAAGGAATTCTTCAAATCTCATGTTCTAGAAAATAAACTTAAATACTTCAATTTTGCAATTGTTGTCTTCTGTCTTGGGTATGGAATAGACCGGTTAGAAAAGCAACTGGTTAAATTTGAAATTAGAGGAATCCTCGATAAGTTAGAATTTATAAATACATGGACTGGGTTTTGGCTGGTATCCCTGGCAATAGGAGCCATTGGCGGTTATATCCTATACCTCATAGGCGGTTGGTTTTATAATGTGCGGGTTAAATGGTCTGCAGGTGAAGGAAACTTAGAAAAATCCAGAGCACTTTACCTCTATTCAAACTTCTTCATAAGTCTGTTTATCATTTTAGACTCTTTGATTGAAACAATTATTTACCCCATTCCCTATGATCCCTACTCCTATCTGCAATCCTTTGAAATAATTGCAATCCCATTACTCTTATTCTTCATTTTTCATAGCATATATATCAGCTATGCAGGCGTTACTACGATAACAGATGTAAAAAAAGGCAGAGCAATCATTTGGTTTTTAGTCCTTCCCATTTTAGTATACCTGGTTGTATATATTGCTTTGATTTCTATACTGTACAGCTACTTTTAATAAATTGTGCCCCCGCAACAACAATAATCTATCGCTTCGTTTAACTTCTTTGAAATTCCCTACTTTTAAATAAACAGGGAACTGGCTTAAATTCACACAAACTGGGGAGTCTTTTTTGGCGTTGCTGTATTCTCCCCCTGGAGGGAAGGAATTGCCGATGCGAAGCCAGCCCTTATTCAAGCATCGTATCATGAAGCTCTTTATAGTTGGGGGAACGGGTAAAACAGGCAGGAAATTGATTGAGCAGGGACTTGAGCGGGGGCATGTTATAACCGCGCTGGTGCGAAATCCCGGGAAAGTCAGAATAAGCAATCCGAATCTGAAAATAATCCAAGGAAATGTGCTGGCCCGGGAGAGTTTCGAATCATCCCTTAAAGGACAGGACGCGGTGCTTTCAGCGCTTGGGCATAAAAGGTTCATCATTCCGACAAACATCTTATCGAAAGGGACGCATAACCTACAACTGGCCATGAATACCCACAGGGTCAGGCGGCTAATTTGCATCACCTCGCTTGGCGTGAATGACAGTCGGTTTAAACTCGGTTTGTATTATACGCTATTCACAATTCCCGTAATCCTTTACTTTTACTTCCTGGATAAATCCAGACAGGAAAAATTGATTATGAATAGCGACCTGGACTGGACCATTGTCCGGCCCGGGCAATTGACCAACGGAAAAAAAAGGACGAATTACAGACACGGGCTGTCGGTTGGAAGTTATATCCTGACTAAAATGATCTCCCGGGCAAGTGTCGCGCATTTTATGTTGAATCAACTCGATGACGAGACTTATATCAGAAAAACACCGGGAATAATCAATTAACGCATGTAGCCAATACAATTCAAATAGTAAGGTTTGTGCCTGTGCACGCCGCCGCACCATCAACATTGGATTGCAGATTGGGATTCTGACTAATGAACCCTCCAAACCCATGAATAACCGGGCCTCCGGGTTCCAGACCCCGGCCGGAAGCGTCATGTAAACTTTAAGCAGACAGATGAATTTTGAAGAATTAATCCGGGATGTCTACCATCAGATAGCGAATATGGAAGATCAGGGGGAGGTGGCATCCTACATCCCCGAATTGGCAAAGGTGGATCCCGCCAACTTCGGCGTGCACATTTCCACAATTGATCATCGCCACTTCGGCTCAGGCAACTGTTATGATAAATTTTCCATTCAGAGTATTGCGAAAGTCCTTGCCCTGGTGATGGCCTATCGCATTGTGGGCGATGAAATATGGAACCGGGTGGGCGTTGAGCCATCGGGTACAGCTTTTAATTCGCTTGTCCAACTTGAAACTGACAGGGGCATTCCCAGGAACCCGTTCCTGAACGCAGGGGCAATCGTGGTCTCGGACAAACTATTAAGTAACCTGAAGAATCCACGGGAAGATTTTATCGCCTTTGTTCGAAGCATTACCAACAACACTTCGTTGGATTATTCCAGGCGAATCGCCCAATCCGAGAAAGAGGTAGGCTACAGGAATGTAGCCCTGTGTAATTTCATAAAGTCATTCGGCCAAATTAACAATGAACCCGCGGATGTCCTGGATTTCTACTATGACCTCTGCTCCCTGGAAATGAGCTGTCAGGAACTCTCCGGGTTATTCCTGTTTTTGGCCAATAATGGTTGCGATGTAAAAAGCAAGAATCCTGTGTTGAGCGAAAGCCAGTCCAAAAGAATCAATGCGCTGATGCAAACCTGCGGATTTTACGACGAATCCGGGGATTTTGCCTTTAAGGTGGGGCTGCCCGGGAAAAGTGGTGTTGGTGGGGGCATTATTGCCGTACATCCCGATCAGTATGCGATTGCGGTTTGGAGCCCGAGATTGAATAAAAAAGGGAATTCCTACCGGGGGATGAAATTTTTGGAGGAATTTACCACCCGGTCTGAATTATCCATATTTTAGGACGGCTCTTTGCGATATATCTATCACATGCCAATAAGAAAACCGTTGGCACAGATCAAAAAATGAAAAGAAAATCTGAAATATTCGGACTCTGTATCGGATGGTTCGCGGTGCTGTCCCAGTTTGTTTTAATGATCCAGAACCGACAAGCCGATATCACTGAAACGGTTATCCGTTTCTTCAGCTTTTTTACCATCCTGACGAATATCCTGGTCGCCTTGTTCTTTACGGTTTCCGCCTTAAAATCAAAGAGCCGGCTTTCCCGGGTGCTGTTGATGGATGGTTCCATAACGGCAATCACTGCACTGATACTCATCGTGGGATCGGTTTATCAGCTAGTCCTAAGAAGCATATGGGAACCCACCGGGCTGCAATTAATTGTCGATGAACTCTTACATACTATTACGCCCTTGTATATGCTCGGCTATTGGTTTTTTAATGTGAATAACGCGGACTTGCAGCTAAAAGCCGTTTTAAAGTGGTTAGGGTATCCCCTGGTGTATATTGCGTTTATTACGATCCGAGGTGGTTTTTCCGGTTATTATCCCTATCCGTTTTTAAATGTCAGTGACATCGGATATGAAAAAGCATTATTGAATACGGCCATTATTTTTGCCCTCCTGCTAGTGCTATTTATGGCCTTATCCTTTCTTGGTAAAACTGTCATTAGAACAAGGCGCATTTAACTCCTGACCCTACAATTTTGAGGTGAGAACTTTCAGTTCTCGACCCGGACAATGACCTGCTGGCCGTGCCAGGTAGTGCCGTTAGTCAGATAGAGAAACAAACGATATAAATTAAGAATATGACAAGGATAAGATTATCGATTGCAATTTTTTTAATCGCTTTTTGGGGTTCGGATGTACCTGCCCAGAGTCCTCCAAAAAACAGGGTGATCATATTAACCGACATTGAAGCGGACCCGGATGACACCCAATCCCTGGTCAGACTTTTTCTGTACTCCAATCAGATAGATATTAAAGGAATTGTAGCTACTACTTCCTGTTGGCTTACTGATGAAGTGAATCCGGAATCTATAGTCAAAGTGATTGAGGCATACGGTAAGGTCCAGCCTAATCTACTTAAACATGAAAAGGGTTTTCCAAGCGAGAACGAATTGCTGGGCCTCGTAAAGAGTGGTTTGCCAAAATACGGGATGACAGGTGTTGGCGAGGGCCTGGATTCGGAAGGTTCGGAATGGATTATTCAGGAATTGGAAAAAGATGATGACAGGCCTTTATGGATTTCTGTATGGGGCGGAGTAAATACTCTGGCGCAGTCTCTTTTCAAAATCGAAAAAACAAATAGTAAGAAGAAGGCCAAAGAGTTGATCTCCAAACTCAGGGTATATACCATTTCAGACCAGGATGATAGCGGTCTCTGGATCCGGAACAATTTTCCGGATTTATTCTATATCGTGTCACCTGGCGATGACTATGGAAGTGCCACCTGGACCGGTATAAATGGTGTTTTTGATGGAATCGACAACAGCACCATCAGCAATGCATGGTTATCTGAGCATATCCAACAAGGGCACGGCCCGCTCGGTGCGGCATACCCTGACGTTTCCTGGGGCGTGGAAGGGGATACACCCGCATTTTTATCACTGATTCCAAATGGGTTGAATAACGCCGAACACCCCGAATGGGGAGGCTGGGGAGGTCGCTACGAATTGTATCAGCCAGATTTTTCAAAAACAAAGGAAGGGGGTTCTATAGTCAGAATTGGCCCTGAAACAAGACCCATTTGGACAAATGCCACAGACCACTACATACGCTATATCCCTGATGCATATGGACGGAGTGTAAAAAAAGACACAACTGTATTCAACGGGTATAAAGAAACCCTATGGCGGTGGAGGGACGATTTTCAACATGATTTTGCAGCGCGAATGGATTGGAGCATTATGCCATTTGAAGAAGCCAACCATCCCCCCATACCCATAGTATCACACCCTGAAAAAATGAGGGTGAAATCCGGGGAATCTTTTATGTTGGATGCTTCGAATTCATCGGACCCTGATGGTGATAGTTTGAGTTTTTTATGGTTTCCTTACCCCGAAGCAGGCACTTATAAAGGGGAGTTTGAACTCAGTCAACCGGAAAATGCCCATAGAATTCACGGAGTAGCTCCCAGTGTAAATAAGGCCGAAACGATTCATATTATTTTGAGAGTGACAGATAAAGGAACGCCGTCCCTGTCCAGATATCGTAGGATCATCCTACAAATAAAACCTAAATAGTAGAAACACAAACCATTGTGCCTAATTAGAACCAACCGCTAACAATGATAAAATTCTTCCGGAAAATCCGACAGCACCTAATATCGGAAAATCGTTTCAGAAATTATTTTATGTATGCGGCGGGGGAGATTATTCTGGTTGTCATCGGCATCCTTATCGCCCTGCAAATCAACAACTGGAATGAAGGCCGAAAAACGGAAGCCTTTGAATTGGAAATGCTTCGGTCTTTCAAACTGTCGTTACAATCGGACATGGCCGATATAGACGGTAATATTGAAATCCACAAAAGAAGTCTAAAAGCATGCGACTCAATTCTAGGGTTTTTAGAGTCTTCTGATGAGATCGATGAGGAAACCCTGTCTCGCCTCTTTTCTGAGGCCTTTTTCTCCACCCGCTTCGTGTATTCTACGAGTGCTTTTGAGTCGTTGAAGTCACATGGCGTTAACATCATCTCCGACAAGGTCTTACAAAAGAAGATCGTTGATGTTTACGATTCCCGGTATCGATTTTTTGCAGTTTCCGAGAATGACTTCATGGATAACTACTGGTTTGGTCTACAGCGAATTTATCCTACCCGATTTGAAGCGGGCCTGAATTACGACCTCAATTCCCCGGGGTATCCGGGAGACTTGCGCCCCGTAGACGCTGATGCCTTGAAAAGTGATGCGGAATTTATCTACTATCTTAAGACATTTAGAAATCTGACAAATCTCTTTATTAACTTTCACTACCGAGGTTTGCGTTCCGATGTGTCAGAACTGCTGGACTTAATAGATAAAGAATTAGAGAAAAGAGAAGAATAACCAGCGACAGCGAAACTTTGCGTTTCGTAAGCAGGCCCCCGGGGTCCGCTCCGATGCCAAAAGCGCATTCACTGGCATTAACCACATGAAGCGAGCTCTGTGGTTGATTCTATTTTTTCCTTTTCAATTGTACATTCGTTTACTGGCATTTTGCTTGGGCAGAGCATAAGCAGTATGGAATCAACTGCTTGTATTAGCCGCAACCCGTTAAGAATGATGCATACAAACCCAGTTCCAATGAGTAAGAATCGAAAAAAGCAGCTATTCAGGATCGTGCTATTTGCTGGCACGGCAATCTCCCTGTTCTTTGTACCATGGCTTTTGGTGAAGGCGTGGATACTTCCGCTGCCCGATACCGTCCAGGATCAGTTGGACCAGGCCATTGGCCACGGATTTGACGGTATGGTTGTGTATGTGGACCAGGCGGGGCAACCCCCGCAGTATTTCGCTTCGGGCTGGCACGACAGGGACGCCCGGATACCTGCCAGGCCCCAAGCTCTGTTTAAGATTGCCAGCATCAGCAAATTGTACGACGCTGTGGCGGTTACCAAACTGGTGGCCGGCGGACGGCTTTCCCTGGATAAGACCCTCGCTGATTATTTACCGGAACTCGTGGGAACAATCGAAAACGCAGACAAGATCACTTTGAGGCAGATGATCCAGCACAGAAGTGGCATTCCCAATTTTACGGACGCCCCGAATTTTTGGGCCGATCCAACCGAAACCTTCGAAGAAAGCCTTGCCCTGATTGAGGGCAAACCGGCCAACTTTGAACCCGGAGAAGATTATGAGTATTGCAATACGAATTACCTGCTGATCAATAAGATCATGGATGACGTGCTGGGGTTTGAAAACTTCCGATTCATCCAGGAAGAAATCCTGGTGCCGTTAAACCTCAACAACACTTTCGCTTCCCTGAGCAAAGTAAATACAGAGGATGTGATGAGTGGGTATCATGTAGGGTATCCCCATGATTTAAAGACAAACGATTTTGGCATGCACGCCACCGCAGAGGACGTGGGGACTTTCCTGAGGGCATTGAACGACGGATCGGTATTTGAACAGGGGGAACAGGAAATCTATGCTTCCGTCTATGAGTATGAACATTCCGGTTGGGTTCCCGGATACCAGAGTTTTGCAAAATACCATAAAGATTTGGATGCTGTTATTGTTGAATTCTACAGCACCACCGACCCAAAACTGTACAATTGGAACCTGTCTGAAATCATCAATAACCGAATTGTCAAAATCCTGAAAAGGCGGCAAAAGTCGTAACCGGTTCCATATGGCAGAAAAATACCCGGAATCCCTCCCTTACGGCGCCATGTAACAATAGCGGTATCCCCTCGTCTAAAAAGAGTAACCAAACCAATATGCCCAAAGACCGGCCCGGGGGTAAAAAAGCCTGGAAAACCATCTTTATTTTCCTGGCAATTACTGCCATTACAAGTTCGATATTCCATTACGCAATCGTCCATTTATATCCTTCCAGTATATACATTGGCGCACTTATGTGGTGTCCGGCCTTGGCCGCCTTCGTGACACTTAAATTAACAGGAAGATCCGTCTCTACGCTTAATTGGTATTGGGGCAACTGGAAATACATTCGCCTGTCGTATTTCGTTCCTGCCTGCTACGCCTTGCTGACCTATCTGCTACTCTGGGTTCTTGGATTTGGCGGATTGGCCAGTGGGGAATTGGTTTTGGACTGGGCCAGAGAACTTGGGTTGATGGGAATAGGGTCACTCACTCCGGCCTTAGCGGCAATCATCGCTTTTGTCTTATTGGGAACTGTTGGCGTAATACGGTCCATGGCAACGACCTTAGGGGAAGAAATCGGATGGCGCGGGTTTTTTATTTATGAATTGCGGAAAGTGCTTCCCGTGACGGGCGTTTCGCTTTTCAGCGGAATTATCTGGGCATCCTGGCACTGGCCACTTATCGTGTATTACGGGGAAAATGTCGCGTTGGAAATGACCACGTTTTATGTGGTAATTATTTCGATGTCGTATATCATGACCTATTACACTTTTAAATCCAATAGCCTTTGGCCGGCCGTGATCTTCCACGCCGTAAGCAATGTGTATATTCAAAAGATATTTCCGCCGGTCACAACTGAGGTCGAAGGTGCGGAATACTGGCTTGGTGAATACGGGATTATGTTTGCAATTGTAACTTGTGTATTTGGCATATACTATGGGCGAAAGGCCATTCGGGAAAAATTGTGATTGGATTCACGGGCCCGGTAATGGTCCCCCCATTCCATTTAACTCCTTTCTCATCCTTTCATTTTTTCCCTAAATTCACTCAAATCAAATTCCGGTAAAACGAATGGCGGACCCTTCCGGTAACCGGTGGGTTCTATTAGGCCATGTCTGATGGGAGTCAACGGGACAAACTTGGCGAAGTGAATAAAAAAGTAATCATACAAGGCATCCTGTACGACGAAAAGTCGTCCTACCAGCGAGGTCCCAAACTCGCGCCCCCGAAGATCCGGGAGGCCTTGTACAGCGGTTCTTCCAATTTGTATACCGAGGCCTTAACTTCGATTGAAGATTCGCGGGTTGAGGACAAAGGGGACTTTGAAATCGACGGGTATTTCGACATCGAGGCAATTACCGCAACGCACCTGGGTCAAAACGCCAGGGTCCTTACCCTGGGCGGGGACCATTCCATCACGTATCCCATCATCAGGGCGTACTATGGGCAGTATCCGAAATTGGATATCCTCCATATCGATGCGCATAGCGATTTATACGACAACTACGAAGGCGATAAGCACTCCCACGCCTGCCCGTTTGCCCGGATTATGGAAAACGGGTTGGCGGCGAAGCTGGTCCAGGTTGGCATCCGGACCCTGAATCCCCACCAGGCAGCGCAGGCAGAAAAATTTGGGGTGGAGGTGCATCAGATGAAAGATTTGGATTTGTCTGCACTGCCCGAGTTCAGCAATCCGCTATATATTTCCCTGGACATGGATGCCTTTGACCCCGCCTTTGCCCCGGGGGTATCCCACCACGAGCCCGGGGGATTGACTTCCCGGCAGGTCCTGGACCTCATCCAGCATATCGATGCAGAAGTGGTGGGGGCCGACATTGTGGAATACAACCCAAACCGGGACTTCCAGAATATGACGGCTTTTTTGGCAGCCAAGATGATGAAAGAAATATTGGGTAAATTGATGCAATAATCAAACTTCCCTTCAAACCGCAAATTATGAAAGTCACCCTCATCAGCATCCCTGTTCGGGACCAGGAAAAGGCCTTGCAGTTTTACACGAAAAAACTGGGATTCCTCAAAAATAAAGACATCCCCCTGGGTGGCGGCAACCGCTGGCTCACCCTGGTTTCCAAGGAGTGGCAGGACGGGCCCGAATTGTTGCTGGAGCCGGCCCCCAACCATTTTGAGCCGGCCAAAGTCTATCAGGATGCCCTGATGGAAGCGGGTATGCCCTGGACGCAATTCGACGTTGAGGATGTGGATGCAGAATACAAGCGCCTCACCGAACTCGGCGTAAGCTTCAGCGTGAAGCCAACCGAAGCGGGTACCGTAAAGTATGCCGTATTCAACGATACCTGCGGTAACAATATCCAGTTGGTGGAGGAATTGTAAAAACACATCCCGATGTAAGCCGCCGGAAAGTCGCCGAGAAGCCAACAGGTTCCAATCCATGCGGGTGGACCCTCAATGCGCAGGATTCGTATTGAAATCATCGGAGGCCGCATATAATAACCGACAAAAAATACGTTACAGGTAAATGATGTTGGGTAGAATTAGAAATAGCGGTACCATCAAATACCTGTGGGGGCTCTTGGGGCTTTACCTGCTCAACATCAGTGTGGACACGGCAGACCCCAACCCGGACCATATCACAGAGGATTTATCCTTCAATGACCAGGAGAGTATTATCGAAGTGCTGGTTGAGATGGTATTGGGGTATGAGGACGCCTTCAAAGAACACTGCGACCCGGATCACGAAGAACATAACGCGGGAAAGAATGTTAAAATCGACTTCCTGGTTTATGAGATCCGATCTGTCCACCAGGCAGCAACCCACCCTGCCGAAAAGAGCAATCGGTTTCCCGACTACCACGCCCGATTGACCAATGGCCACAAGGTAATAGACAGCCCCCCACCCAAAGTTTGATTTGTTTTTATGGGTTACCTCCCCTTTCCGCAGCGGACAAGGGGCAGCTTTTCATTCACTTAAAACAAATCAAAAATGAACATCAAAAAAATAAGGATGTCAATCCTCCTATTGGCATCTTCTGCAACGTGTATGGCCCAACTCACGGATGCAGAAAAAGACAGTCTCTACATTCACCAAATCGAAGACCAGAAAGAACCCGATAAGGTACTGCACGCCGAACCGCTGTATATTGACCTGATCCGCGATTTGGGAGCCCGAAAAGGCGAAAAAGAATGGAACCTGGGGTTGGGACTCACCGATAATTTAAGATTCGATTCCTATGAGGCGCTGATTGAATATGAATGGGCCCCTGCAGACCGATTGGGTTTGGAGGTGGAGCTTCCCTTCACCTTTTATTCACCCGTCAATGGCACTGCTAATGACTCGGTCCCGTCCAACCGGCTGAATAGCATAAAAATTGCAGCCCAGTGGTCCTTTTTTGTCAACGAGCCCATGGCGACATCCATGGCATTTGGGTACATCAATGAATTTGAGCTATCCGACTTCAGGGCCTTTGGAAAACCTTTCCTGAGAGGAAATATATACAACCCCTTTTTGGTTGTTGCCAAACGCTGGGGGAACAACTTCCACTCATTGATCTACACGGGTCCGTTGGTTGAGCAGGATTTCAGAACAAACCGGTTCCATACAACCTATGATGTCAATACCAGTTTCCATTATATGATTCCGGGGACAAGGAACTTCATCGGGGTGGAATTTAATAAATCAATCAGCCGCGGAAACTTTGACATGACCATGAGACCCCAGATGCGGTTGGGTATTGCCGATAATTTACTGATTGGAATAGTCGCGGGGATCCCAGTTAGCAGGGAAAATGAACGATTGAGTTCGTTTGTCCGGTTGATCTGGGAACCCGGACATCCAAAACGATAAGCGATACTATCTGCAATGTACAAACCGCGAATTGGCTAAAGATTCAAAATGCCTGATTCAGCGGTCTCAGAGTGGCGTGCGGGCGGACAGCATCAAATCCTGAAAGCCCGCACTCGCTTATTGAGGACCTGGTGAATCTGCCACCTGGTTGAAGACTTATTGAAGTTAAGTACTGCACATGCCATCCGTATTTATGGTATATTCAGCTACAAACAAAACCAATAAAATGTCAAACAATCAAAACACTAAAATAATCGAATCCATTTATAACGCATTCTCCACCGGCGATATGCCCACCGTCCTGGGCTTGATGCATCCCGGCATCGAATGGAACGAGGCGGAGAGCAATTCCCTGGCAGACGGCAATCCTTACAAAGGCCCGGAAGGCGTCCTGGAAGGCGTATTTGCGCGCCTGGGGGAAATCCACGAATATTTTGGCCTGAAGGACATTCAAATTCACGGGATGGACGACAACAAGGTCCTGGCCACGCTGCGCTACGATGCCAGGGTGAAGGAAACCGGTACGGCCTATAATGCCCAGGCTGCCCACCTGTGGACCCTGGATGACAACGGAAAGGTAATCGCCTTCCAGCAATTTGTGGATACCAAGAAGCTGGCAGACGCCGGGGCGTAAAACAGCTCCTTTTTATGCCCATGGTTCAATTCTTTCGAAAAATCCGCCAACAATTGCTTCGGGAAAACCGCATCTGGCAGGCAGGTATGAAGAATTGAAGGAGCAGATCGAGAAAATCATCGGGATCATCGATTCACAGATTAGAGCTTAAAAGCGCTGCGTACACACCCCGGGCAGGGCCATCCGCCCTTCTGTCCGTCAATCCATTCCTTCCATGGCCCCGGTAAGCACCTCCACAGTCCGTGCGTAGCTCTGTTCGAGCATCTGCTTCGCATCCCACTGCTCCCAGTAGCCGCGGTTGAAGAGCTCCACGGAAAAACCGCCCCGGAAACCGGCCTTGTATAGCCTTGGGATCACCTCGTGGAATGGGCAGGCGCCCTCCCCGGGCAACACGCGGTCCGCATCGGTGAGTTCGTTCCAGGCAGGGGTAGCGGGGTAATCGTTCATATGCATGACGGGCATCCGGCCGCCGTTCAATACGTCCAGGGTCTCCCAGGAATTGCCGCCCCGGTGGACGTGGTAAATGTCCAGGAGCATGGCCGCCTTCGGGTGGCCCGTAGCGATGGTTATCTGTGCACAGTCCGATACCCGGTGCAGGGCGCCCATGCCCCAGAGTTCCAGGAGCGGCACTACGCCGGTTGCGTCCCCGAGTTCCAGGATGGCGCGGTAACGTTCAGCGTATTCGCCTAATTTGGCCGGGTCCAGCCGATCCATGCCCATTACCGGGGTGGCGATGTAGCCACCGCCCAGGGAGGCGATGATCTCCATCTCTTCCCGGAGTACTTCCAGGGCCTTGGCCCGCTCCTCTGCATCGTCATTGCACCACTGGGAAAAACCGATGATATTCTCCAGCAGCAGGTTGCCGGCTTCCAGCTGCTCCTTCAGCTTTGCAGTCGTGCCCCCTTTCTCCAGGTAGGCCCGGATGTCGCGCATCCACAACTCCGCCCCGTCAAACCCTGCCGCGGCGATCATATCTACCTGCTCATCCACCGGGAGTTCATAGGCCATCAGCGTGGAGGCATTCAGGCTGACGCGGAAGGGCAGGTTGTGCATGGCACGAATGTCCCTGTCAAGCGGCTGACTGCCGGGGCGGAAATTGGGCTGTGCCCCGGACAGGTGGATATCCGTGGCAGCCGACCGATCTCCCGCTTGGGACGGGACCATGGAAAGCCCCATACCGGAGGCCAGGCCCAGGGAGGCCGCCAGGCCGGTTTTCAGTACGTTTCTTCGGGAGTGGGAGTTGGTAGGCATATCGGCTTATTGGTTCGGTTAGCAGGAAATTTGTCTGAGTGGCCCAATGTACTAAAATATCTGAGATCCGGTTACAAGCCCTCCCCCGTCATGAATGCCCAGTTCAATGAGATGAAAGCCTTGTGCAATTCACTGATTGGATTGATCGACGGGGAATTACAGCACGAAACACTGTGATACCGGCTCCCATGCGGCCTGCCTTTTTGTTATATTATCATCCCGGGATTCCCGGCCATAGCCCCGGGGCATTTCCGGAAGGAAAAATGTCAAACTAAAACCCACTAGATGAATCGATCCAATTACACCACCTTCGTACTTATGTTGCTATGCTCGGCGATATCGATGTATGTCACCATGTACTTCAACACCTATGAATTCAGCCACGTCTTTTTCAGCTGGACGCGTCTGTATATGACATTGATCGGGATCGGGGGTATGGCCATTATCATGTTCCTGTTTATGCGCCATATGTACAAAAACAAGCAAAAGAACATTGCCGTCATTTTGGTCAGTGTGTTGCTGATGGTCGTGTCCACCTACCTGGTGCGGCAGCAAATCCCCATCGGCGACGTTAAGTGGATGCGGGCGATGATCCCGCACCATTCCATCGCCATCCTCACCAGCAACCGGGCCGACCTCAAGGACCCGGAGGTCAAAAAACTGGCCGAAGAAATCATCAAAGCCCAGGAACGGGAAATCGCCGAGATGAAGCGGATGATTGCACGACTGGAAAATGATTAATTTAGTCAGGTACACTATGTAAGCGCCATATGAAAACATTATCTGCCGCCCTGCTGGTGGTCCTGGCCATCTCCTGCAAGGATTCCAAACCCGGGGTTTCAGCTGACCAGGCGGAAACGGGAACCGGGAAAATCGCCTTCGTCACAGACAGGGACGGAAACCCGGAGGTCTATATCATGGATGGTGACGGGGCAAACCCGGAGAACCTGACCCGTCACGATTCTTTGGATTTCAGCCCTTCCTGGTCTGCGGATGGCACCTCCCTGACCTTCTATTCAAAAAGGGACGGCAATGCGGAGATTTATCGCATGGACCTGCAAACACGCCAACTGACCCGGCTCACCAACCATCCGGCCACAGACGTCCTCCCCGTACCTTCCCCGGATGGAAGCCAGATTCTGTTTATGAGCGACAGGGATTCCCTGAGCCGGAATGTGTATGTAATGGATAAGGACGGGTCGGGTATCCGGCAGCTTACCAGAAATGCCGCCTATGAAGAAAGCCCCGAATGGTCCCCGGACGGTTCGCAGATCGCATTCACCCGCCAACTGCGGGATTCCTCCGATACGTCGCACGCCGGTAATGGGGAAATATTCCTCATGGATGCGCAAGGCGGCGGGGTAAAAAGGCTGACGGACAAGGAAGGCTATGACTCCGGGGCCAAGTTTTCCCCGGACGGCTCAAAAATTGCCTTTTACGGCGCCCAGGAAGACCAATGGGACCTGTATACCATCAATGCCGACGGAACAGGCCTGCAGAACCTCACCAACGACGCTATCGAATGTTATTCCCCCGACTGGTCGCCGGACGGGGAATGGCTCGTGTACACGGCAGGCTCAAAAGGGAATTACAACATTTGGAAAATCAATATCCGCACCAAAGAACGGGTCCAACTGACCCAGACGGACGGCAGGAATGAGGCACCGTCCTGGGGCAGGTAACTCACTGGATATTTGCATTTTGCGAAGGAGGATGTTGTAGTCCCGTCTCAGTGTTTGACGATTAAACAATTCCCGGAACCCGTCCATCGGGTTTGTCGGGTACCTTCCCCTTCCGTCCAGTATCCCGTAAAAGTGGTTGGCGAATCAAAGACAAAGCGGACGCGCCCCCAACGGCTTCCGCTCTTGCGACCCCAGGTACCTTCATACACCCATTCACCATTTTTCTGGTGTAATTCCCCGGAAAGGGTTTTATCCCGGCTGCCGTAATAGCCCTCAGACCAATTGACGGCCCCGTAGGAAGACTCCCAGACGCAATTCAGGTTGGGTTTCCCGCCTGCCTGTAACGAGGGGGTTCCCGCAGGGTCTGCCTGGAACACATAGATAACCTTGTGCAGGCCGGAACCAATTACAAATTGCAAGGCGGTTTGGGCAACATCCTTCTTGGGTTCATAGACCATGGGAACCACCGCGGTGCGCTGCCCGGGATTCCAGTCATTCACCCCGGTATAACCATTGTACCCTTTCGAAATATGTATATTACCGTTATATACATAATCCGGATAGGCCGCTATATTCGGCACGCCCCCGGCTCCCTGCAACGCAGCTATTTTCCATTTTCGCGTGCAGGGTGTATTGCAATCTTCACAGGCCAGCGTTGCCAGGAAGGTCTCCCCTGCCTGCAACTGTGTAAGCGATTTTGAGAATGTCACCTTAATTTGGTACCCCCCGACACAGCCACCGCCGTAATCGATGTTAAAAGCCATAGTGCCGCCGCGTTCGTTCATATGCGCTTCCACTGAAAATCCCGGACTGGGTTCCTGCAGGATATCCACCAGCCGGACCGATTGACCTGAAAGTAACTGGAACGAAATCACGCTCGCAATAAGCAGTATCCATTTTTTCATATCGAAAACTTTAATCTAGGTTGTTCATAGTTCTTCGCCCTACCAGGCAGATCACTCCCTGCAGATCACTCCCTGCAGATCACTCCCGTTACAGGGCCGGTTCAATGGTCACCGTCACATCCACCGTAATCCCAACCTTAAAATCGACCGGGTTGTTGACCAGGGTAGCATAATATCCGATGATAAACCCTGCAGAATTCCTTAAGCCGTTTTCCAGGGCACTGAAATCATCTTCCAGAATAAAAAACTCGTTCCGGAAATCCGCTTCTGCAATCCGGGTTCCCTGTTCCGGGAGCGGGTAGGTGTGGACTGCCATGGCACTTGCGTCCACGAGACTAAATCCTCCCTCCAGCAGAAAAGCCTCTTCGTTGCCCACAAAATCCTTGTAGTTATATCGGATTCTGTTCACCCGGATCTTCTTGATTTCGGCCCCTTCGGCCAGGTATTCGGCAATATCCGGGTCGTTGTCGATGCGATAGGTGGCCAGGTCGGTTTCAACGGAAATCGCATCGTTGGAATCGCTTACCGCTGTTTCACTTACTATTTCAAGATCCCCGGCAAATGATATTGGAACATCGAATTCCAGCAATTCTTCCACGGCCTCACATCCGAGGAGCGGCAGGGAAACCAGCATCAGGATCGGTACAATTCTTTTCATGATTCTTTTGATTTAAAAGACTGAGTGAAATTTAAAACACCTGTCAATTGAAAAACCTACCTAATCCTAGGTATTTGAATAACAACGCCATAGAGTACTTTTGGAAATGGCTGCCGCAGAAATGCAGTACATCATTATTTTGTAATTTAAGATCGTATGCCTGCAAAGAATATTTGGATTGCCCTATGGCTGCTTCTCTCTGGAACGAGCCTAATTGCCCAGAAAGCCGACCCCGGCTTGCCGGACAGCCTGCTCCGGCAACTCGCCCTCACAACCGACAGCGCCCGCCGAGCCGGGATTTACCTGGAGCTTTCCGGGTGGCATGAACGCCGGGATGTCGCATTGAGCCGGAAATTCGCCGAAATGGCCCTGAATACGGGAACCGATTCAATTCAGCCAGAAGCGTATAATAAAATAGGCCGTTCCTACTTCTACCAAAACCAACCGGATTCCGCTATCGCGTTTTTCTTGCGCTCTACAGAGGCCTTCGAAGCCCGCGGAAACCCGGACAAAGCAGCTGCTGTCCGAATCAGTGCCGGGGCGGCACAAATGCGACAGGGGCGCTATCAGGAGGCCCTGACGGCATTTTTTGAAGGCCTTGGGTATTTTGAATCTGCCCGGGATAGTATGCAAATGGGAAAAACCTATAACAATATCGCCACAATTTACGGGGAACTCGGCGATGTGGACCATGCCATCGAATACGGGGAAAAAGCCCTCGCTATCTTCCGTCAATACGGGCTTGCGCAATTCCGGCTCATCACCCTGCCAAACCTGGCAGGACAATACGCACGGCAAGGAGATACCCTCAGGGCAAGGACCTACTTCCGGGAGGCGGAGAAACTGGCGGGGCAGATGGACGAACCCTTCGCACTGGCCCGGATTTACAACAACCTGGGCAACCTGTACCTGGATTCGAATCGGGACTCCTCGGAATACTACCTCAACCGGTCCCTGGAAATTAAAACCCGGCACGGCATTGAAGACGGGATGGGCACGCTCTACAACAACCTCGGGTACCTATACCTGAAGCAGGGCCGCCCCACTCAGGCTGCCCGGTACCTGGAGCGCGCCCTGGACCACGGGCGGGGGGCAAATTCGGCTACCATTTACACGAATCTTGCACAAGCTTACGAAGCCGCCGGGAACAATGTTCGGGCACTTGCCAGCCTCAAACGGGGCATGGCCATCAAAGACAGTCTGATGGAGGCAGACTACCGAAAATCACTGGCCGAACTTTCCTCCAAGTACGAGTCTGAACGAATGGCCGCCGAAATGCTCTCGCTCCAGAACAACTACCTGCAAACCGACATCAGGCGAAAGCAGAACCGGAACCTGTTGTATCTGGCTATCGGAATCCTGGTGCTACTCGGGGTCACCACCTATTTTATGGTAAAAAACGCCAGGCGTAAACGCATTATCGCCGAGCAGCAAAAAGAGCTTGAGCACCAACGGGCCGAGTCGCTGGTGAGCGAACTGGAAACGGTCAGTCTCGACAGCCTGATTGAGGGGCAGGAAAAAGAACGGCAACGGATTGCCGAGGAACTGCACGATAGCCTGGGCGCCAACCTCTCCGCCTTGAAGCTCTATGTAGAAGAGGTCAGCGGGGCGGACCCGGTCCTGCATAAGAAGTTGCGCATGGCCCTGGACCAGTCTTATGAGGATCTCCGGAACATCTCCAGAGGGAAAAACGGTTATGTTTTGATCGACAACGGATTGGTGCCTGCGGTTCGGGAAATTGCCCGTCAGTTAAAGTCCTCCCGAAAAATCCATGTGGAAGTGACCAACATCGACCTGAACAAGCGCATTCAGAACTCCAGGGAACTGCAGCTCTTTCGAATCCTCCAGGAGCTGCTGACCAATACGCTCAAACACGCAGATGCCAATCAGGTAAGTATCCAGTTTTCGGAGGATGACGGCCAACTCCATGTGGTATACGAAGATGATGGCAAAGGCTTTGATCCCGGCAAGGTTAAGAAGGGCCAGGGCCAGATAAATATCGAAAACCGGATCCGTAAAATGGACGGAAACCTCGTTATGGAATCCGAACCAGGGGAAGGAGTCAACGTTATAATCAGTGTCCCGATATGATACGGATAGCCCTGGTTGACGACCACCGCCTCTTCCTGGAGGGGATCCGATCCATTCTGGACAGAGAGATTGGGCTTGAGGTACACGCCTCGGTGGGTAAGGGCGTCGAACTTCTCAATTTGCTGAAAACCACGCGAGCAGATGTCGTACTGACGGATATCCGAATGCCCGGGATGGACGGACTTTCCCTGACCCGTCAAATCTGCCGTTCCTTCCCTAATACCCGGGTTATTGCCCTGACAATGCTGGATCACGAACAGGATGTAAAGGACCTGCTGGACGCGGGCGCCAGGGGCTACCTGGTGAAAAACGTCGAAAAGGAGGAACTTGTCCAAGCGATCCACACGGTGGCCCGGGGAGACTACTATCTCAGCCGGAAGTTCCGGCCCATCTACAAGAACTGGAAATCGCAGGAGCCCCGCCAGGAATCGGTTCGCCTCACCCGCAGGGAACGCCAGGTCCTCGAACTCATCGCCCAGGGCAGGACGAGCCAGCAAATCGCGGAATCGTTGAAGTTGAGCCGGTTTACCATCGATACGCACCGCAAAAACATCCACAAGAAAATGGGCATCCGAAGCAATATTGGCCTTCTTAAAGCTGCCTCCAAATGGCTTGGCCAGGCACCACAGGATACGGATAACCGCCAGTGAATAAGGATTTCGTAGTATATTCCCAATTAAATTCATCTGCTTACGCCCTTGAATTAATTTGAACAAACCGATGCGCTATCTGGCACCCACTTATTTTTTCGATTATACGAGCCAGCCCATCCGGGATCTGGTGGCCGAATTCCGGGAGGGCTCGCGGTCCGAAAAGGAAATGGCCGTGGGGCTCTACACCAGGGTCCGCGACAATTGGAAATACGACCCGTACCGCATCAGTTTGGAAAAAGCGGATTTTCGGGCCAGCCGGATAGCGGGCCAGGCCAGCGGGAACTGCGTGGAAAAATCCATTTTGCTCATTGCCGGCCTCCGGGCACTGGGAATCCCGGCCCGGCTGCATCTTGGGAAGGTCAAGAACCACCTGGCCGCCGAGCGGCTGAAGGAGAAGTTCGGCTCGGATGAGCTGACACCCCATGGGATGGTCAATGCCTGCATCGACGGGAAGTGGCTGAAAATGTCCCCGGCCTTCAACCGGGAACTTTGCGAAAAATTTGACTTGGAGCCCCTGGAGTTCGATGGGGAAAACGACTCGTATTTGCAGGCCTTCGACAGCGAAGGCCGCCTCTTTATGGAATATCTCGAGGATTACGGACACTTTGAGGACGTCCCCCTGGATTTTATGATCAAAAACCTGAAAGCGCATTACCCGCATATCTTTGATACGGACAAAAATAAATCGGTTTATCGGCTATAGGCAGAATTACCAGCTGCCCATACCCGCAACAATCTAACACCACACCTCTATGATCTACAAGCAGAATAGTGTACGTGCCGGCAGCGTAGTCCTGCCCCTTGTGCTGTGTATGTTGATCTCCGCGACAGCCATTTCCCAGAAACCCCGGGCCCGGGACCTGGGCATCCCGTTTTCCGGCCAACCCGGCAAACTGAATGCCATCACCGACGTGGCCGGTGTAGAGGTGGGGTATGCCACCATCATCTCGGGCGAAGGCGAAAATGTGGTCGGTAAGGGGCCTGTGAGGACCGGGGTTACCGCCATCTTCCCCCGGGGGAAGGCCAAAAAACTCAGCCCTGTATACGCCAACTGGTACAGCCTCAACGGCAACGGAGAGATGACCGGCACCACCTGGGTAACCGAGTCCGGGTTTTTGGAGACGCCCATCATGATCACCAATACGAACAGCGTCGGGACGGTGCGGCAGGCCGTGCTGGAATAGTACGTGGACACCGACTGGTACCGGGGGGAGCCCTGGTGGTACACCTATCCGGTAGTTGCGGAAACCTACGACGGCTTCCTCAATGACATTTACGGCTTCCACGTCAAAAAGGAACACGTGATGGAGGCGATAGACAACGCTGCCGGCGGGTCCCTGGCTGAGGGAAATGTCGGCGGGGGCACCGGGATGATGTGCCTGGGCTTCAAGGGCGGTACCGGCACGGCATCCCGCCAATTCCGGATCGGGGAAACAGAATATACCCTTGGGGTGTTGGTACAGGCAAATTTCGGGGCCAAATTCAACCTGACCATTGCCGGGGTGCCTGTAGGCAGGGAGCTGATCGACACGCTCAATTACGAGCTGAAAAAGCCGCCCATGTCATCGAGGCAGGAAGGGGACGGGTCCATCATTGTGGTGGTGGCTACGGATGCCCCCCTCCTCCCCCATCAGCTTAAACGCATTGCCCAGCGGGTCCCCCTGGGGATCGGCAATGTGGGTGGCCGCGGGTCGAATGGGTCCGGGGATATCTTTATCGCCTTTTCCACGGCGAATGAACAGGCTTTTAACCGGGAGGCAACCGTTCAGGTGGAAACCCTGCCCAACGATCAGATGAATTGGCTTTTTCAAAGTACGGTGGAGGCTGTGGAAGAAGCTATCGTCAATGCGATGGTCGCCGCCGAGGATATGGAGGGCATCAACGGCAACAAGGCCTATGCAATCCCACACGACCTGCTGGTCGAAACGCTGCGGAAATACAACCGGGTCGGCAACCCGGACCCCAGGTAGAAAGGCGGGATGGCGAATTAAATTGAGTACCTTTCCGGGAAAATCCTCCCGGATATGGCGCTCTTTACATCTTCGCGGGAAAAACGACGCTGGCTTTGGGTCCTGGCTGTAATTGCCGCCATCTACGGTACGCTGTTTATGGGACAGCCCCTGGCCCGGGAATTGCGGGACCAGGATGTACAGGCTGTATTTTTCCTGATCGGGATGCTACTGGCGGCGACGGCCGTCCTGATCCATGGCGGCCGGCCCGAAACCAGCCGGTATGAATTGGTGGTAATCCTCGGTATTCTGGCGGTCTATACCATGTTTGTGTTTCGGCTGGGAGCACCGGAACGCAGCCACCTGATCGAATACAGCGTACTGGCCATTTTTATCCACCGGGCGCTGTCCGAAAGGGCCCGGCACCGCAAACCCGGTCTGGCCCCCGCGCTTTTGGCCGTGATCCTCGCCTCGCTGGTCGGGATACTCGATGAAGGCATCCAGTGGTTTTTGCCCAACCGGGTCTTCGACCCCGAGGATATGTTCTTCAATATCATGGCGGCCGGCATGGCGGTGGGCGCGAGTTCCCTGCTGCTCTGGGTGCGGGGGAAGTACAAAAGAAAACGCAAGGGTGGGTAACGCCGTAAGTTGTCCTGCGGGTTTTAACCCGGTTATGGTTTATTTTATTTGTTTTAGACCGATAAAACTAAAGGCCAAATGAAATTATTCCGGACGCACCTGTTGGCTGGCTGGCCGATAGGTTGCACGGGGATCCGGCCGGAAAGAACTAATTGGAAATAACATGAAAGCCTTCAACCGAAAAAAACACTGGGAAAACATCTACCGGACCCGGGAACTCAAAGACGTGAGTTGGTTTCAGCCAACCCCGGAGACCTCCCTGTCGTATTTCGAGGCTTTCGAGGTGCCGACCACTGCCCGGATCATCGACGTTGGCGGCGGGGACAGCCTGTTGGCAGACCATTTGCTCGAACGGGGCTATTCCAACATAACGGTTCTGGACATTTCCGCTGAGGCCATCAACCGTGCACGGAAGCGATTGGGCCACCGGGCCAACCGGGTGAAGTGGATTGTGGCCGATGCAGCCAATTTTACCCCATCAGATACTTACGACTTCTGGCACGACCGGGCTGCCTTTCACTTCCTTACGGATCCCGGGGACATTGCCGGCTACCTGGATTCGGTCCGGCAAGGCCTGAACCCGGATGGTATCCTGGTAATCGGGACATTTTCCGTAAATGGCCCTGAAAAGTGCAGCGGCATCCGGGTGATGCAGTATTCCGGTCAATCGATGGCCCGGCTGCTGGAGCCGGACTTCGAGAAGATCCGCTGTGAAACCCTGGATCACCGCACCCCCTCAGGGAGTATGCAGAATTTTGTTTTTTGTAGTTTTAGGAGGAAGGCCCACCGGAATTCCCAATGAGCACCCTGACGCGATTTCAAAACTATTTCCTTTATACCAAAAGCAACTGGTGGTACTGGCTGTTTTCCATTTTTTGCCGATTGTCCCTGGCCTATGCCTTCCTGGTGGCCGGCGGGGTCAAGATTTTCGGGGAGCGGTTTGCCAGCGGCCTGTCCGAAATCCATCCCATGGGTGCCTACCTGGAGGCCCTGCACCATACAGGCTATTATTACACCTTTATCGGGGTGGCGCAAATAGTCGCCGCTATCCTGCTGCTGATTCCGCGGACCGTGGCCCTGGGCGCCCTGCTGTACTTCCCGATCATCCTCAATATCTGGGTGTTGTCCTTTGCCGTCCGGTTCGAGGGGTCCTTTGTCACCTCTCCGCTGATGGTACTGGCCAACCTGTTTTTGCTGGCCTGGCATTACGACAAATTCCAATACCTCCTGCCTTTCTGGAAGCCCCCGGGAATCCCGGTTTTCACCCGGCCAAAAAAGTACTCTAAAAAGTTCCCCTGGAAATTTTTCCTGGCTGTTTTGGCCCTATCGGCCGGCACCGTCCTTTTTGCCCTTTTCGGGCTCGAGGTGATGCCCCGGAATTCCCTCAAGGACTGCCAGAGCCAATTTACCGGGAGAGCGAATGAACTCGCCGGAAACGACTTCTGCGCGTGTATCCACAAGGAAGGGGGCTCGCTCGATGCGTGTTTGATGCGTTACGAGGAAGCGCTGGCGAAATGATATCCCGGGCAGGACGCACTGTAAAATCCCTCGAATACAGTTTTTACGACCTGAATAAAAACGCTATTTTCATGGTGCAGGATATGCAGGTCCTCCAACTCAAAGGCTACAGCCCGGTAGAATTTACCCCGGGATAATCCGGATAAAATTGTGCGCATGAAACCTGTCCCGATTAATTATATCGAATTCAAGGCGGCCAACCTGGAGCAGGTCAAATCCTTTTACAGCAGGCTGTTTGGCTGGAAATTCACCAATTACGGCCCGGAGTATACCGCTTTTACCGATAGCGGGTTGGAAGGCGGATTCAGCAAATCGGCTGAGGCGGTCACCAACGGAGCCCTGGTGGTGCTCTACCATCCGGATCTCGAGGCCCTGGAGTCCAAAATCCGCAAAGCCGGGGGGAAGATTACCCGGGGAATCTTTTCGTTTCCCGGGGGACGGCGTTTCCATTTCCTCGATCCCGCCGGCAATGAACTGGCTGTTTGGTCGGACCAGGGAATCGAAAACGGAGATTGATGCTGCCTGTCCATGAAACCTCATACCGATTGAAATCCGCATACGCGCTACTGGTGTTGCTGATCGCAACGGCTTGCGGCCAACAAAGCAGAACGCCCGGTTTGCTGACCGCCGCCATCCCGGGGGAAAGGATGGCCTGCCAAAAAAGAATCGTCGGCGACCTTTCCGGGGCGAACCCTTTGGGAAGCGGGGACTTCCTTGCCAGCAGATGGTCGCCGGAGGAGCGATCCACCGCCCGGGCCTACCTGAAAGAATTAATAGGGACCCTGGGTGTCGAAGCCCGGGAACAAACCTACACCTCCCCGAACCTCAACCCGGCCATCGACCTGATCCTGGAACCATTCCGGGGGACAAATATCTACGGAGTCCTGCCGGCAACGGGAACGAGCGACTCCTATATCGTCCTGGGGGCCCATTACGATTCCGGCAAGCGGAATGCCCCGGGAGCCATTGACAACGCCACGGGGATTGCCCTGATTTACGATGTGGTCCGGGAATTGGCCCGAGAGTCCGTTCGCAACCGAAATATTGTGCTGGTTTTTTTTGACCAGGAAGAGGAGGAACTCATCGGCAGCAAGGCATTTGTCCGGTTGATGAAAAGGGAAGCCTGGGACGTACACAGCGTCCATTGTTTCGACATGGTCGGGTGGGACGCCGACGGGGACCGCGCCATGGAGGTATTTTCCGCGAGCGATTCGCTTTTGGCAGCCTACCGGACGACTTCCCGGGAACTCGGCCTCCCCCTGAAGGAGATCCGCATCGACCCGGTGGGTTACGACAACAATGCCACGGATTTCGATGCTTTTGTCCCTGCCGGACACCCCGTTATCGGGGCGGGCGAATGTTATTACCACAAAGATTCAACCCCCTATAAGGACACCCCCGGGGATACCTTTGACACAGTTGATTTCGATTACCTGCTGTCCTGCACCAGGCGGGTGGCAACCATCCTGAAAAAAATGACTACAGAATGACCGCGGAAAAACAGCGTATCCGGAAACTCTTCGGGGAATATCCCCGATACGGGCTGGTACTGGCCAACAGCCTGCTTTTCTTCCTGTACAAAGGCGTAAGCTATGCATTGATAGGAAGTTACATCCCGCTGCTGGTCTTCCTCGGGGTCCTGGCCCTCTGGTACTACGGGCTGTCGGCCTCCGGCCTGGGGGCCCGGCGGGTTGCGCGTTTCTGGGCATTTGTACTGATCCTATGGGCAAGCGTACGCCTGCTGCTGGCCGGGGTGAACCAGTTTATGAAACCGGTCCCGGAAGGCCATGTGGCGGCCCAACTGGGCCTGGGAGGCACGCTGTTGAGCCTGGCGGTGTTATTTTGCGGGATCTACCTGTGGAAATTCCGGAAATCTGTATTCCAATGACCATGAGATCCGGCGGAACCTGCCCCCAGACCGAGTATCCCGCACCCTTTCGGGGATTCCCAGTTAGTCAGCCTCCGAAATAAAAAAACCCCGGTATCCGGGGTTTTATCGGTAATCATTAAAATATCGGAATTCAGTAACCGTCAATTATTTGGCCAGTTACTCCAATTGGAACAGAAGCCTGCCTTATCGGTTTTCTCAACTACCCGATTGACCCCGGAATAACCGGCATTCATTAACGCCCGGGGTGAGAAATGTACTTTGCCGTTGGCCTCAGTCCGGGTTACTTTCCCAAAGTGCGCCTGGCTCAGGGCATGCCCTACTTCGTGCAAGGCAACCGTCTGGAAATCGACCCCGCTACCGGTGGCTACCACGTCCTGCCAGTTGAAGGCATCGTTGTAATACACTTCCTTGATGGCCACATCTCCCTTGCCGTCCTGGTTGATATCCTCTATATAGGTCAGGGTAAAGGTCACCCCAAGGATAAAATTACCCCCGTTTACATCGACCAAATCAAAAAATGCCTTGGGCAACACGCCCGCGTGCACGATAACCCCCGGGAAGAATCCGGAACTACCCCCGAAGCCGAAGAAGAAATTCGAAACAAAACCGATATCCGATGGAAAAACGCCTGCATTATAGATACTGAAACCGTCTGCACACGAGACGTTGTCCCAGGTAGCCATAACCGCATCGATGGGAGCCAGTACGTTCAGGCCGGAAGCCGTAGTGGCTTGCGTCCCGTCAACAATATAGGGTATGTCGGTACCCGGCAGGGCGTTCCGCGGGTCGTTTGGAACGAAATCCGAAGCCAGGCGTTTGTTGCCGGTATCCTTGAAAAATACAGTCTGGCCGGCACCCTGGGCCGTGAAGTATTCCATTTTTTCAAGCTGAATGCCGTATGGGATAAGCTGCTCGTTGATCAGTGCCACGTCCTGTTGCAGACCGCTGGACGATTTGCCGCTCTGCATCCGTCCTTTTAAATCCACGGGCATGCCGCGAAGGCTTTTGATCCCCGGGATCTCCACGGGTGTCATCTCCAGGTCGAAAGTAGCCTGGGTAGCCTCGGGGACTTCGGTCAATTCCCGTTGCTCGCATCCTGCGAGCCAAACAAGCAGGGCGCCTGTTAAAAACAATCTATTTTTCATGTATTTAAAGTTTTGCAGAGGGAATCCCCCTGCGGTTGATATTTCCATAAGATTATGCTTTTTCCGCCTAAAAAACAATGGGTTATCAAAGAACTTATTCCTAATTTACCCAAAAAACCCACCAATTGATTCCCTATATTTGGTGGAACTATTCCCAAATATCGAGGGCCAATCCACAAAGCCAGACGATGACCACTTTCCGACAGATAAACACCGGCACCCTGGAATTCGATTGCCTTGAGGCCGGCGACCCGGCCGGTGAAGCCGTGATCTTCCTTCACGGTTTTCCCGAAACCCATTTTATGTGGCGGCGGCTGATGGCCGAACTGGCATCCGAGGGCTTCTACTGCATCGCCCCGAACATGCGCGGGTACAGCCCGAATGCCTGCCCAAAGGGCGTTGCCCATTATGGTATCCGCCACCTGCGGCAGGACGTCGCGGATTGGGCCGATGCCCTGGGGATCGACCGGTTCCATCTGGTAGGCCACGATTGGGGAGCTGCTGTGGGCTGGCAGGCGACATTCCACTTTGACCAGCGCATCCTGAGCTGGACAGCCCTTTCGGTGCCCCATGGCCGCGCCTTTGCCAAGGCGTTGAAAACGGATAAGGTACAGCGGAAGAAAAGCAGCTATATCCGGTGGTTCCTGCTACCCCGGATCCCCGAATGGATGATCCGAAAGGACGATTTTGCCAAATTTCGCCGGCTTTGGAAACGGAGCGCCCCGGAGGAGGTCGAAAATTACCTCTCGGTATTCCGGAGGAAGGCCTCGCTCACTGCAGCCCTGAATTATTACCGGGCGAATTTCGGAAGGAGAAAAATGAAGCCCACCGGCCCGGTTTCCGTACCCACGTTGTTTATTTGGGGAAACAGGGACCTGGCAATTGGAGCCTTTGCAGCCAGGGCCAATGCCAATTACGTTGACGGGCCGTATACTTTTCTGGAAATAGACGGGGGCCACTGGCTGATACAGGAAAATTACCCGGAGGTGGCCCGGGCCGTCCGCCACCACCTCCTGAAATACAAAACCAAATGATCCGGGTCTACTGATGAAAATGATGCCCCTGCTATTTGCCACATTAACGATGGTCGGGATGGGGGGTCTAATGGCCCAGGAGCCCGAAGCGCCCTTTGCTTATTTCGGGCAGAAAACCCCGGATACCATCCCGGAATTATTTGCCCCGGGCCTGGTTTCCCGGAAAGACCGGCACGAATTCGGTTCGGTCTTTACCGCGGACGGCCGCGAATTTTACTTTGGGGTGGATACCGGGGAACAATCGGAAATCCATATGGTGCGCTGGGAAGGGGGCGTATGGGGCGAACCGCAGAAACTGTTTGCCGACAGCCCGTTCAGCCATAACGACCCGATGCTTTCCCCGGACGGCAGTCGCCTGTATTATATCTCCGACCGGCCCGGTACTGAGACCCGGCATAAAAAGGATTACGATATCTGGTTTTCACTTCGCGAGGGAGGCGGCTGGTCTCCTCCCATCAATGCCGGCTACCCGGTCAACAGCCCGGCCAACGAATACTACGCTTCCTTTGCCGCCGACGGCTCCCTGTTCTTTGCATCCAACCATGGTGCCGGTACGGAGGCATTGTACAATTACGACATCTATCGCTCGCCGTGGAAGGACGGCTCCTTCCGGACACCTGTCCAACTCCCTGCAGCCATTAACACGCCGCACTATGAGGCCGACGTGTTCGTCTCGCCGGATGAATCCTACATGATTTTCTGTGCCGTACGCCGGGAAGGTTCCGGACAGGGCGACCTGTACATCAGTTTCCGGGGGGGCGACGGACTATGGTTGCCCGCCGTGAACCTCGGGGAAACCATCAATACGCCCGGCCACGAGTTGTGCCCGTTTGTGACGGCCGATGGCAACTACTTTTTCTTTACCCGGGACGGGGACATTTATTGGGCAGACTCGCAGATATTCAAAGGCTTGCGCAAAGACTGAATCCGCAACGGACTATAAACTGGAATACGGGAGCGGCTTTAGGAAAACGCGGGTGATATCGTCCATCGCATGGGCGTATTCCTCCAGTTTCGATATCCGTTGCCACTCCGGGTGGGGACCGAATCGGGCCCAGGCGGCTGCATGGTGCTCCCGGTCGCGGAACGCGAGCATGTAGGTCAGGCAGGGCATCTGTTCCCCGGCGATATTCGCCCCGAAGAAAACCATCGGCAGGCCGACATCTTCAAAGATATCAAACTCGCTGTCGTTGAACATTTTGACTTTCCGCCTGAGGGCATCCTCATTATAGCTCTCGTAAATCCGCAACTCAAATAACCCCGTACCTGATTCCGGCGAAGCCAGCTGCGGAAACCCGGGAGTGGACTGGATCAGGTTGGAGGTGATTCGCTTGTAAGGCATGGTTTGCGGATCTGCCGTCAGGTAGTCGCCGGCATCTTGTAAATAGGTTGCATCTTCTTCAAGGGCCTCTTTCGAATCCTGGAAGGCCTGGATATCGTCATAGGCGATCAGCAGGTAAATCTTTTTCGGGAGGGCGTCCCCGGCTTCCTCAAAGGCTCCCACGTGGCGCACGCCCTGCCGGCCGAGGGCCGGGATCAGCGCGTGCTCCAGGTAGTTGTGCAACACCTCCGCCGGGCGGAGGAATTCCAGTTCGTAAGTACGAAGCTCGTATACTTCTTCCTGGGCCGCCAGCCTCAGAAGGGTTGAGCATAAAAACAGGGTGGATAATACAAGGATCCGGTTCATTGTAATAGGTGCGTTTCGTTAGTTTGTCGTTTCCGATCACAGGCCAGGGAACCGCCCGGTCGGGACGGGACGCTCGCCTGGAAGGCTGCAGAAAGATACTACAAACCGCGCGGCAACCAGCCCCCTGGGCCTGAAAATCTACCCGGATCCCACCTGCCACCCGATAAATCTCCCCCTCCGTCTACTGTGAATTCTTCACAGGATTGGCCCGAAAACGGATGCAAAACGTGTCATTCATCGAATAAATCTGCATTTCATGTACGATCCGGTTAAATTTGATCGTTGTATTTTCCTACATAACACGTAGTCTTTATGAAACGAGGTGTACTTTTTTTCGCAATACTTGCCGGCCTGAGCCTGATGTTTTTCTCATCCTGCAGTAAACCGGATAACGGAGAACTGGATCGTGGAACCTTTATCCGTTTCACCATCGACGAAACGGAGTACTACTTTGAGAACCTCACAACCAGCCAATATACCGACAAGAGCAATTCCAACGGCACGGCGCGAATCTATCCCGAGTCACCCAACGCAGCCCGCATCGCCCCTGAAAACACGCCCATTACGCTTTACCTGCCGATGGATGTCAGTAAAGGCGCCCACGAAGTGATGCAGGACGGCAAACCCACGGCCTACAAGGTAGCATTTGCCGCCTCGCTTTCCGGAAGCAACCTGGACTTTGCACACGAAGGCCGAATCATTATCTTCAACGTCACCGAACACTATGTGGAGGGCACGTTTATCGCCCATGTCACTTCCTCGACCAGCAAGGAAGAAGTAACTCTGGCAGACGGCCGTTTCCGGGCATACCTGAACTGATTCTGAGGTTGCGCACCGGGCTATTCTGCGGCCCGCCCGGATGACAATCCCGGGGACAGGGTGCGCCCTGCACCCTTTGATGGTTTCGCTTTCAAACCCGTAATTTCTTCAGTATCTTTTACGTGTAAAATCTCCGGGCCTCCCAGAGCCTGGCAAAATCCTGAACCAATGAAGCTCCCTATCCCGGCCCGAAGGGCAAGGTCTTATTTCCTTTTACCTACATTGCTGGCGGCTGTCTTCCTGTCGCGTTGCACGGACAGCACCGCTCCGGAGGCATCTCTGACGGCAACCCTGGGCAACGACACGCTCGTTATTGAACAAATACGCATGCACCCCGGCCTGGTGGAAGCTGAAGTCCTGATTCGCAGCCCCCGCACAGAATACCTGAAACAGACCCTGGAATTAGACGATGAAGGGGATATCATCGAATTCCGTTCGGAGGCCTATCCCGCGGATCGGCTGCAGGGCGACCCCGATCGGATTGAGACGCTAACCCTGGAGGGGGACAGCCTGATTCGCGTGATCCGCACGGATTCCTCCGAAAGCCGGCAGGCATTTGCCTACCAGGCGGGTACGCTTCCCTGGATGGATATGGTTCATTGGCCCTATGAACTCGCCGTGCGCCAGATGTCGCGCGACGGTCTGGAAGAGGTCCGCCAGCCGATGTTTACCGGGAGGGGAACGGCAGAATTTGTCATCCGGAGCGAAGGGACCGACTCTGTTTCCGTTCAACACCCGTACCGGGGTACCATGTACGCCCGGACGGATCAATCGGGGGCCCTGGAACACTTCGACGCTACCGCCACCACCCGGAAACTGGTCGTGAAACGCGGGGAACCCGTAGATCTTGAAAGTCTGGCCAACCGCTTCGCCTATTCCCCTATCGGGTCCCTGTCGGGGGAAGGACGCACCGAATCCACTGTCCAGGGGGCAAATATCGTAATCACCTTCGGCCAGCCGGCCCGCCGGGGACGCCTGCTGTTTGGCGGGATTGTCCCGTGGAATGAGCGCTGGCGTACAGGGGCTAACCGGGCCACCCACTTCCGAACAGACCGGGACCTGGTGTTGGGCGGGCTGGACGTACCCGCCGGGGAATACACGCTGTTTACCATTCCGGCCCCGGATGGGGGTACATTGATCGTCAACCGGGAAACCGGGCAGAACGGCAACAACTACGACCCCCAGCAGGACCTCGGACGGGTGCCCATGGAAATCCGGGAGCTGGAACCGAGTGTGGAAAACTTTACCATCGAGGCCGTTGAAACGGCCGAATCCGGTGAATTACGGCTGATGTGGGGGGAGACTGTATTTGTGGTTCCCTTTCGGGTAGTAGGTCCCTAACCTGATGATTATCATATTTTTCCGGGGATAGTACTTGTAAATTGATGGTCTAAAGTCCATCGCCATGCAAGTCAAAAAACATCCCAACGCAGATTTGAACCGCAACAGCGGCCTGTATTTTGTGATCGGCCTGACCCTGGTACTCTTTGTAACCTGGCGGGCCCTTGAATACAAATCGTATGAACAGCCCCATGAGGAATTAATCCACATGGTAGACGTCCCCATGCTGGACGAGAACGTCCCGAAGACGGAGCAAATTCGCACCGCCCCGCCCCCACCGCCACCGGCTGCCCCCGAAGTAATCGAGGTGGTGGAAGACACGGAGGAAATCGAGGAAACCCTTATTGAAAGTACGGAAATGACCCAGGAAACCGTCGTGGCCGACGTAGATCTGGAAGCTTCGGATATTGAAGTCGTCGAAGAGGAAGAGGAGATCTCCGTCCCCTTCGCGGTGATTGAAGAAGTCCCCGTATTTCCGGGTTGCGAAGGGGTTTCCAGGGAGGAGCAACGCACCTGTTTCCAGCAAAAGATACAGGAACACATTGCCAGGAATTTCCAATATCCGGAAACCGCAACCGAACTGGGTATTCAGGGCAAGGTCTACGTGTTGTTCTATATCGGCACGGATGGTCAGGTTGCCGGAATCGAGACACGCGGACCGGATAAAATGCTGGAGGCCGAAGCCCGGCGGATCATCGCGTCCCTCCCCCAAATGAAGCCCGGCAGGCAACGAAACAAAAATGTCCGGGTCCCGTACAGCATCCCCATAAATTTCAAGCTGCTGTAGCCAATTGCGCACCCGGAACCGTAATTTTGCCGGTGGGCACCGGTTGCCCGGTTGTCGAACCCCGTAAATCCCAGGCATGTGTGGCTGACCTTTCTGATTATCGGATATATCCTGCTGGCCCTGACGATCATCGTCCGCCTGCTGCTCCATGGGGTCCGGCCCTCAAAAACCCTGGCCTGGCTCCTGGCGATTTTTACGCTTCCGGTCGGGGGGATCCTGCTCTACCTGCTGGTAGGCAGGAACAGGCGTAAATTGAAGGTATACCGGCAACCTCTTCGCACCCCGCTCCCCGTACCCCTTAGGGAAATGCCGCGTGCTGAGGAGCCCCAAAATGGCGGGGCTGGAATCCAGGGGCACCCGGAACAGCCGGCCGCCCCCGGGATACAGGGGCACCCGGAAAGGATGATCGAGGCTATCATCGGGGAACATACGGGATTTCCGCTCACTGCCGGAAACGAGGCCACCCTCCTCAAGGACGGGCAGCAGACCTTTGAGCGCATCTTCCAGACCCTTGAAGCGGCCCGGGAGACGATCCATCTGCAGTATTACATCTTTGAAGAGGGTGAACTGGCAGAGCGCCTGTTCCGGCTCTTTGCCCGGAAGGAGGCGCAAGGGGTGGAAGTCCGCCTGCTCTACGATTCGATCGGGAGCTTCTCCCTGAGCAAAACCTACCGGGAACGATTGCGACATGCCGGCATCGAAGCCCATGCCTTCCTCCCTTTCCGATTCGGCAAATTCCTCCGGTCCCTCAACTACCGGAACCACCGAAAAATCATTGTGGTCGACGGCCAGACCGCCTTTACGGGGGGGATCAATATTTCGGACAAATACCTGAAAGGAGATGAGGACCTGCGGATGTGGCACGACATGAACCTGATGCTGCGGGGCCCTGCGGCGGCCCACCTGGATACCGTTTTCCTCAATGACTGGGAACTGGTCACCGGCCGCCGGCTGCCACTGCCCGCCCCCCTCCCCGTAATGGAAGGGGTACCTAATGCCCCCGTGCAGGTGCTGGCTTCCAGTCCGGATGACGACTTTCCGCTGATGGAGCAATTGTACTTTGCCATGATCAACGGGGCGCGGGAATCCATCTATATCACCAATCCCTACCTGATCCCCAGCCAGGCTATCCAACTGGCGCTGCAAACGGCCGCCATGGGAGGTGTAGATGTGCGTATCCTGCTGTCGGACCGGACCGACAGCCGGCTGGTTACCTGGTGCGTGCGATCCTATTTCCAGCAATTCCTGAAGGCCGGTATCCGGATCTACCTGTATCCCGGCGGGTTCCTGCACAGTAAGATACTCACTGTCGACGACCGGCTGGCAACCATCGGGACAGCCAATATGGACAACCGAAGTTTCCAGCACAACTACGAGGTGAATGCGGTGGTATTCGACCGGCAGACAGCCATTGGCCTCCGGGAGGATTTCCTCTCGGACAGCAGCCAGAGCATGGAGCTCGACCCGGATACCTTCAGCCGCAGGCCCTGGCGCCACAAACTCGCCGAGGGGGCAGCGCGCGTGATGAGCCCTTTGCTTTAAGATAGGCTGGAGAGCGTTAAATTGTAAAATCCGGCTCGGCTTAACCGGTTTCCTAGAAGATATCCGTACCCAACAACACCTGGTTGTGCTCCATCCGGTTGCTGATCATCCTTATGTAATCCCGGATGGCCTTCTCCGGGTTGCGGGGGTTGGAAATCAAAATATTGTTCCGCCATACCAGGCTGCGTTCTTTTCCGACGCAAATGCAGTACAGGGAGGTTTCCGTGTAATAATCTGTGGGGGCTTCGTAATAGGCCTTGTCAAAATAGATATCCTGGTGGACCACGTAGTCCCGGCTGAATCGCTCGTAGGCAGCACCTATTTCACCGAGGGACTGCGCCAGGTTCGTATGCCTTTCCGTACCGACCACCTTGGTCAGGAGGATGGCGTCGAAGTCCTTGTCCAGGAGTTGTTGTTCCACCCGGTCGAGCTCTTCTTCGGTTTGCGGGGTTTGGGTAAAGGCCACGTCGAACAGGTCGATACTGCGGACGGTCTCAATCCCCTCACCGGAGAAAACCTCCCGGAGACGCGTTTCAAAATCCTCCCGTACAGCCATATCCGGGGTGATGCCCACAACCAACAGCTTATTGGCGTGGAAAAGTACCCGGTCCGGGTCCTTGTATTCGGATTCGAGCTTCAGGGAACTGCATCCCAGGATCGCCAGGGAGGCAATGGCCAGTAAGGAACTACGTGTATTCTTCATCTTGGATCTGGAATTTGCCGGAGCCCAAACAGATAGTCTGTGTTTCGGTCTCCTGGATATTTCTACAAGTTATCGCGATGCAACCCATATTCTCATGATATATATCAGGCGCTTAAAAGCGAACGCTTTCGCCCAGGTTGGGTATCCGCGCCACCCAACCCCGCTCCGCAAACAATTTGACGCGCAAAGCATCCGCCGCCGTGGGTTCCCCGTGTACCAGGAAGATATGCCCCGGTTGATTTTCCATCCCGGCCGTCCACCAGAGAATCTCTTCCTGATCCGCATGGGCCGACAGGGATTCGTAATGGTGAATGCCGGCTGCCACGCGGATATATTTTCCAAAGATCTTCAACTCCCTCGCCCCTTCCAGTAAATTCCGGCCCCGTGTACTTTCCGCCTGGTAGCCCATGAGGAGGATACGGGTTTCCTCCCGGTCGAGCAGCTGTGCGAGGTAGGTGAGCACCCGCCCCCCGCTGAGCATGCCGCTCCCGGCCACCACTACCTTGGGCCGTGGATCGTCGATTGCTTTCCAGGTTTCCGAATAATCCGAAACTATCAGAAATTCCCGTTTCATTTCCTGGAAATCCGACCGGGACAATTTGTGCCAGTTCGGAAAGCGACCAAAGAGTTCAAAGACATTGGTCCCCATCGGACTGTCTATATATACCGGCAATCGGGGAATTCGGTTGCGTTGCCGGAGCTTGAGTAAGATGAGCATAATGGCCTGCAGGCGCTCCACGGCAAAACTCGGGATAATACAGGTGCCGCGGTCTGTAATTGTCCCCTTGATTTGAGCGGCGAGTTCGGCCTCCATATCCAGGTCCGGGTGCAACCGGTTCCCGTAGGTGCTTTCGAGCAGGAGTACGTCGGCGCGCCGGGGGCGTCCCGGCGGAGGCAGTAGCAAATCCTCCCTGCGGCCAATATCACCCGAGAATACCACCCGCGTCCCCCCGGCATCCATCTCGATAAAGCAGGAGCCCAGGATATGGCCGTTGGGAGTGTACCTCACGCGCCAGCCGGGTACCGGCAGGGCAATCCACTCCCCGGTCTCCACAGAGCTGAAGAGCGGGAGCGTATTGGCCACATCCTCCAGCGAATAGAGCGGCTCGGGTTTTGCATGGCGGCTATACCCTTCCTTCAGGGCCTTTTCAGCCTCCTCCATCTGTATCTTGGCGCTGTCCTCCAGTATGATCCGGGCAATCGCCAGGGTGGGGCGCGTCCCGTAAATCTTTCCCCGGAATCCCTCTCGCACCAACCTCGGCAGCAGGCCAACATGGTCCAGGTGGCCGTGGGTCAGGACCACCGCAGCGATATCGGCAGGGGGTATTTCCCAGGATGCGCGATTCAAAGCCCTGAGGGACTTCAGCCCCTGGAACAGGCCGCAATCCACCAGAATCCTTCCCTGCTGGTTTGAAATGAGGTATTTGGACCCGGTGACGCATCCCGCAGCCCCCCAAAAACGCAATTCGGTTTTCATCATTTGTCCTTTTTGCCGCAAAGCGCCTCAAACTCTTTAATAATCCGGCCCTTGCGATTATCGGAAACCCCCAGGTGATCCAGGAAATGGGGTGCCCGCAGCAGCTGGCGCCCCAGGACAACCTCCCGTTCCAGCAGGAATTGTTTTTCCCTGGCACTCAAGAGGACACTGACGGTAATCGGGTACAACCGGTGCCGGTCGATCCGGTCTTTCAGCGCATTCCCCCGCGGATGGCCCCAGCTCAATAAATACATCCCCGAACATTTCCCATAGGCAAGAGCGTCCGAGGTAAAGCGGGTGTTGGTGACCACCCAGGCCGGCTTTAATACCCCCTGCCCGGCCCCCGAAACCGACGGCCCGGCGGCTACGTCCCGATACCTGGAGTGGATGTACAGGGGAATCCGCACGGAGCAGTTCCTGCCGTGTTCGGAATGGAACTTGCACTCAATCAGCGTCAGGGAATCCCCGTTCCTGGCCACCACATCGATTTCATGTCGCACGCAGGCCCCCTGGAATTCCCGGTTGGTTTCCGTTTGATACCCCGAATGGTTGAGCAGGGCGCTGATGAATTTTTCAAATGGGAACCCCGTGGGCCCTAACTCATAGATCGCATTTTTCAACTTATACCGGGAGGCAAAGGTGTTCTGCGCAGCCCGTAGCAACGCAAAGGCCCGGTTGTGGATCTCCCGGGTGGTCATCCCTTCATAGAGTTCTTCGCCCAGGGTCGCCACAATGGAATCGACCGTTTGGGCATCTGCCCCGCTGCGCATCAGGGAACGCCGCAATTTCTTTTCAGAATACCGGACTTCCTTTCCCGAAGACTTCCTGATTTTCTTCCCGGGGTTCGACACCGCGTTAGTTTGATTGGTTCTTACCTTCCTTTTCCGGGGGCAGGACAAGGAATGGGATTCTAGTATGCAGCCCAATGCGGTCCACGACGGGACGAACCAGGAAGTTCTCCAGGGCCGTGTGCCGGTTGCGCACCATCACCAGCAATTCCACAGGATGTTCCCCGGCAAAGGCGTTGATGGCATCCGCCACCCCCTGGGATTCCGTTTCGGTAAGCGCCATCTGCCCGCCAAAACGCCCGAGCAATTGTTCCCTGGCGCGTTGCCTTTCTTCTGAGCTGTCTGCTTCCGTAAAGGCGTGCAACACGTGGAGCCGGGTTTTGGGCTGCCCGAGAAAATGGTTGAGGACCGCCAGGTTGAGCTGGTCATAGTCAACGGCGTAGTCCGTGGGGAAGAGGATGTTCCGGATATGCCGGACTTCTGCCTCTTCCGGAATCACCAGAACCGGGCAATCGGATCGGTGCAAAACGCGCACCGCATTGGATCCGAAAAGGACCTCCCGGGCACCGGTAGCTCCCTGCGTGCCCATGGCGATCAGGTCGAGTTTTTCCTTTCCCGCCATCTCATTTAATTCGGAATCCAGGGCATTGAAGGCAGCATGCGTGTAAAATTCGTGCTGCGGGCCTGCGTCGGGGGACAGGGCCTCCCGGAAATCCTCCAGCTTATCCGTCACCCGCTGCCTGTAGGAATCCCCCAGGCCAATCTGCCCGGGGCTGTGGATCAGGTATTCGGCCCGTAAAAACGAAGGCGTATAGGTGTGGACCAGGAAAAACGTACAGGCTTCCTCCCGGAACAATTCCAGTACAAAACGCGCCGCCCGGGCGGCATGGGGGGAAAAATCGGTGGGTATGGCAATTCTAAGGCTCATGGTACAGGCGGTGATATCCTTAAAGATAGGGAATTAGCTGCCGGGCAAATATGATATCGGTCATGGATTTCCTCCGGGAACTTTGTCTATTTTTGATAAACTCCAACGGATATGAAAGCATCATTTTCAGACCTGATTCGTTCCGAAAACCCGGTACTGGTAGATTTTTACGCGGACTGGTGCGGTCCGTGCAAGACCCTCGCCCCCATCCTGAAAGAGGTGAAAGGCGAACTGGGCGACCGCCTGCGGGTTGTGAAAGTAGATGTGGACCGCAACCAGGAGGTGGCCGGCAGGTACCAGGTCCGGGGCGTACCCACCATGATCCTGTTTAAAAATGGAAAAGTGCTCTGGAGGCAATCCGGGGTGTTGTCAAAACCAGACTTGCTTCGTGCCCTTGAACCCCTGCTGGCATCCTAGCAGTCACCTCCATTACGGATACTATGAAAAAAGTCAAGCGAATTCTTGCGGCTGCCTGTTGGTCCCTTGCTATTTTATTTCCCGGCTGTTCGGGGGAATCCGGGAAAATCCGGCCTACAATCAACACCATTACCGAATCCGTCTACGCCTCGGCAACCGTGCAGCCGGACAGCATGTACAAGGTGCATGCTGCAGTTAGCGGCATCCTGGAAAAAAACCTGGTACGGGAAGGCGACCTGGTGCAAACGGGCACGCCCTTGTTGAAGATTACGGATCGCTCCCCGGAGCTCAGCCGGGAGAATGCGCGCCTGCAAATGGAACTCGCGGCATCCAACTACCAGGGAAGCACCACCCCGCTGAGAGACCTGGCATCCCGTATCGAAACGGCACGGCTGGCTTATATCGACGACTCGGTGAACTTCCGGAGGCAGGAAAAACTCTGGTCCCAGCAGATTGGTTCCCGGGCAACCTTTGAAAATCGGAAACTCGCCTATGAACGCTCCCGGAACCAACTCGATCAACTGCAAACCGAGTATGCGCGGCTGGAGCGGGAACTCCGTACGAAAATGGAACAGGCGCGGAATTCCTATCGCTCCTACCAGGCAAATGCCGATGAGTTTACCGTGCGTAGTTTTATTGACGGGAAGGTGTATGCCCTCTTTAAGGAACCCGGCGAACTGGTGGTGCCCAACGAACCGCTGGCCACCCTTGGAAAACCGGACTCCTTTGTAGTGGAGTTGCTGGTGGACGAGGTGGATATTGTCCGGCTCCGGACGGGGCAGGAGGTCCTGGTAAGCCTGGATGCATACCCCGACGAGGTGTTCCGGGCCGGGCTCACCCGTATTTATCCCCAGAAAGATTCGCGCAACCAGACATTCCTGGCGGAAGCCCGGTTTGAAGCGCCGCCCAATCAACTCTACCCGGGGCTCTCGGGCGAGGCGAATATCGTCATTGACCGGCGGGAAAACGCCCTGACCATCCCCCGAAACCTGCTGCTGGCGGGTGACAGCGTCCTAACCGAAGACGGGATGAAAAAGGTCGTCACGGGCCTGCAAACCCTGGACCGGGTGGAAATCCGCTCCGGCCTGGATGCCGGCACCAACATCCTGAAACCCGAACAATGAAGCAATGGAAACTTATACTGGGCATTGCCAGGACCCACCTGCTAACCAAGATGAAATCGACGGTTACGGCTTCCCTGGGTGTGACTTTCGGCATCGGGGCCTATATCACCCTGGTGAGTTTCATGACCGGGCTCAACGGCATGCTGGACAGCCTCGTCCTAAACCAGACCCCCCATATCCACCTGTACGACGAACTGGAACCCACAGCCGTCCAACCCATTGAACGCAGCCTGGAATTTTCCGGCGACTTACTGAAGATACGCTCCGTCAGGCCAAAACCCGGACAACTGAAAATCCACAATGCCCTGCCCATCCTGGAAACCCTCCGCGAGGACCCGCGGGTACTGGGCGCCACCCCCCAGCTGGTCGCCAATATTTTCTACCTCTCCGGCAGCCTGGATCTCGGCGGGGTACTGATAGGCGTGGATATTATGGAAGAAACCCGGCTATCCAATATGGGCGACTACATTGTGGAGGGAAGCCCGGAAGCCTTGCGCAATACGGAAAATGGCATCCTGCTGGGGATCGGCCTGGCGGAAAAGCTGTCGCTTTCGGTGGGCGACCGCGTGCAGGTAGCCACTACCGAAGGCGGGGTCTTCCCGCTGAAAATCGTAGGGCTCTACCAAAGCGGCCTGGCAGAAGTAGACAACGCCCGGAGTTTCGCCCAGATCGGCACGGTACAACGCATCCTGGGGAAGCCGGTCAATTACCTTACAGACATCAATGTAAAACTCCACGACATTGGCCTGGCTGTGCCCATGGCAAGGGAATTCGAATCCCAATTCGGGGTCAAGGCGCGGGATATCCAGGAAGCCAATGCCCAGTTCGAAACCGGCACGAGCATCCGCAACCTGATCACCTATGCGGTTTCCATCACCCTGCTGATCGTGGCGGGCTTTGGGATTTACAACATCCTGAACATGCTGATCTATGAGAAAATGAACGATATAGCCATCCTGAAAGCCACTGGTTTTTCGGGCAATGATGTCCGGAATATCTTTATGAGCCAGGCGCTGCTCATCGGCCTGGTCGGGGGAATCCTCGGCCTGGTGATCGGTTTTGGCCTGAGCCAGCTCATCGATTCCCTGCCCTTTAACACGGAGGCATTGCCCACCATACGCACTTTCCCGGTTAACCACAATCCGCTATACTACGGCATCGGGATTGTCTTTGCGCTGATCTCAACATTCATCGCGGGATATATGCCCTCGGCCCGGGCGAGACGCATCGATCCCGTGCGTATCATCCGAGGAAACTGACAGGCAAATGACACCGGTAATCGAAGCCAGACATATTGACAAGTTTTTTACCAGCCCCGTGGAATTCCACGTCCTGAAGGATATCACATTTCAAATACCGCCGGGGGAATTTACCAGCATCATGGGGAAATCGGGGTGCGGGAAATCCACCTTGCTGTATATACTTTCCACCATGGATACGGATTACCGGGGGGAATTGCTGCTCAAAGGGGAAGTACTCAGCGGGAAACCGCAGAACCGCCTCTCGCGGATCCGAAATGAAAACATCGGGTTTGTCTTCCAGTTCCACTATCTGCTCGGGGACTTCAGCGTGCTGGAAAACGTTATGCTGCCGGCCCGCAAGCTGGCCCGCAAAAGCGAGGAGGAGATCCGGCACGACGCCCATGAAAAACTCCGGATGCTGCATATTGAGCACCTGGCTTTAAAAAAAGCCTCCCGCATCTCCGGGGGTGAAAAGCAACGGGTGGCGATAGCCCGCGCCCTTATCAACGATCCGGCCATCCTGATGGGGGACGAACCAACCGGGAACCTGGACAGTTACAACTCAGAGAACGTATTCCAGATTTTCAAGCAACTCAAGGAGGAGAAAGGATTGTCCCTGCTGATCGTTACCCACGACGAGGACTTTGCGAGCCGTACCGACCGGATACTCGAAATGGACGACGGCAGGATCGTTGGCGGGAACCCCTGAGGATGGCGCCGTTATTCATACCGGCGAACCTTGCGCCGGAGTTCCAGGATTTCCTGTTGCAAATGCTCCATTCTGTCCAACAACTGCTGAACGGCCCTCAGGCCCTGCGGGCCGATATCCAGGTCGCGGTGCAGCCGGACCATGCGTTCCAGCACCTGTAATTCGTCCGGAGGGATGGCCGGGGCTTCCCCGACTTTTTCAATGCGGACGAGTTCCACTTCCTGTAGCTCGTAAATAAATTTTTCGTCCAGGCAGTGGCCCTGGCAAAAGTCCCGGAGCAGGATGTATGATTCTTGGGTCATGGCGCTACAGATTCGTTTTTTTGAGTTCTTCGAAGAGCTGGCGTTGCCGGTCGGTCAACTTCTCCGGCAGGGACACCTGGTAGGTCAGGACCAGGTCGCCAAAACGGCCTTCTTTCTTGTATACCGGGAAACCTTTCCCTTTCAGCTTTACGCGGGTATCATTCCGGGTGAGCGGCTTGACGTTCATTTTGGCCTTGCCGTCAAATGTGTCGACGGTGATGGTGCCCCCCAGTACTGCGGTCGTCAGCGGGATTTCCACGGTTCGGTACAGGTTGGCGCCCTCCCGGCGGAACGGGGTGGAATTTCGCAGTGCGAAGGTGATATACAAATCCCCATCAGGCCCTCCATTGCGGCCTTTGCCCCCATATCCGCGGATCCGGATGGTCTGCCCGTCTTCGATCCCGGCCGGGATGGTAATGCGGATATTCTTCCCGCCAACCGTCAGCGTCCGTTGGTGGGTCTCGTATACGTCGCGTAAATCGAGTTCCAGCCCCGCCCGGAGGTCCGGCC
>Ga0208934_1000122_pt1 | contig 58797 bp, 51 predicted proteins | sample MalvirDeepMed_s2_FD_184243 | JGI IMG/M metagenome (GOLD analysis project Ga0208934, IMG submission 184243) | Marine viral communities from the Global Malaspina Expedition - Malaspina viral metaG DeepMed_s2 (SPAdes) (version 2) | ecosystem: Environmental > Aquatic > Marine > Oceanic | place... | reverse complement strand
TGGTGGAAACGGCTCGCCGTGCCGTGGCCGGCGGCGTCACCATGGTCCAGCTGCGCGACAAGCTGTGCGAACGGGCCGCACTGGTCCGGACGGGCCGCGCCCTGAAGGACGCGCTGGCCGCCAGCGGGGTGCCTCTGATCGTCAACGACGACGTGGATGCGGCGGTCGAGATCGGGGCCGACGGCCTTCATGTCGGGCAGGGCGACATGCCCGCGGCCGAGGCGCGCCGTCTGATCGGGCCGGGGGCGATCCTGGGGCTGACCGTGGAAACCCCCGTGCTGGCGCGCACCGTCGATCCGGGCCTGGTGGATTACATCGGCGCCGGTCCCGTCTTCGCAACGCCCAGCAAGGCCGATCACAAGCCGCCCGTGGGCTTCGACGGGCTGGCTGCGCAGATCGCCGCCAGTCCGGTGCCGGCCGTCGCGATCGGTGGCCTGAAGACGATCCATGTCGCGAGGGCCTTTGTCGCAGGCGCCAGGGGAGTGGCTGTGGTGTCAGCCATCTGTGGCCAACCCGATCCAGAAGCCGCGGCCCGGGCGCTTCGGGCCGAGATCGACAGTCTGTCCCCGTAAAGACCCGCAAGGGGCGCAGTCGCAAGCACCGGGAAGACGCGCCCGCCGTGCCGGAGTTTTTGCGGCAAAGAGCGACCGCGCAGGGTGGGGACCGTCCTCAGCCGGTGTCCGACCGGCCCCAGAGCGCGTGGAAATGGTGCACCGGTCCGTGCCCCTGTCCCACGTCCAAATGATCGCTTACCGCCAACGCCTTGTGAAGATACGCTTTTGCGCCTCCCACAGCCTCGACCGGATCGCGCCCGGGCAGAAGCGCCGCGATGGCCGAGGACAGCGTGCAGCCGGTGCCGTGGTCGTTCGCCGTCGCGATCCGCGGCGCCTGAAAGGGGGTGATGCCCGTGGGCCCCGCCAGAAGATCGGTGCTGTCGCGACTGCCCCGCAGGTGCCCGCCCTTCAAAAGAACCCATTCCGACCCAAGCGACAAAAGGTCGGGCAGGGCGGTCTGCATGGACTCCGCCGTCCAGTCGTCCTGCCGCCCCAACAGCACGGCCGCTTCGGGCAGGTTCGGTGTAATCACCGTCGCCAGGGGTACCAGCCCGTCGCGCAGTGCCGCGACCGCCTCGGGCGCGAGAAGAGAATGGCCGCTTTTCGCAACCATGACCGGGTCGAGCACGATGTTTCGGGCCTTGTGATGGCGCAGCCGATCCGCCACGACGTCGGCAACCCCGGCATTGGCAATCATGCCGATTTTCACCGCATCGATGCGCACGTCTTCGAACACCGCGTCGATCTGGGCGGCCACGAAATCAGGCTCCAGCGCGACGAAGGACCGAACCCCGCACGTGTTCTGCGCCACCACTGCCGTGATCGCCGAACAGGCATAGGCCCCGAGCGCCGAGAACGTCTTGATATCCGCCTGGATACCGGCCCCGCCCGAAGGGTCGGTGCCGGCGATCGTCAGGACATTGGCGATCATGACTGAGCCTCCTGTGCCAGCGACGCGGCCTGGGCCGCCACCGCGGCGACGTCGACGCTGAGCGCGAGGTCGGCCCCGGCAATCCCGTCCACATCCACCCACCGCACCTCGAGCGCGTCGTCGGCCGCGACGGCGTCGCCCGACATCCATTGGCACAACACGGCGATCAGGACGAAATGACGGCGCAACTGCCCCGCATCATCGCGATCGAACACATCCAAGGCGGTGAAGGCGCGGATCGCCTTTGCCGAAACGCCGGTTTCCTCGCCCAGTTCGCGCAAGGCGGCCTGCTCCAACGTCTCGCCCCGGTCAATCTTCCCGCCCGGAAATCCCCACCGGCCGGCATCCGGCGGGTTGGCCCGGCGCACCAGAAGCACCTGCCCGGAACGGATGACGATCGCGATGGTCGCAGGGATCGGACGGTCGGGTGTCGTATCGTTAGGCATGGCGGCCTCGTGTGCTGAGGCCGGCAAGGGCAAGAAAGCGCTGCGGTCCTGTCCCTTCGCCGGCATGATCCGGATCAGGTTCGAAGGGTCACTGCGCTGCGATCGGCCATGTCGACGGCCGTGCCAGCAGAGTCTCAGCCCCTTGGCGGGACACCCCTAGGAGCACACTATCTTAAGCGCGTGGACAGCGAATTCAACGCGTGTTCTGCAATGGGCGCATTTGCGTCACCGAGCGGCACAGTGGTTCACGGCCGTGACTTGGCGGCATTTCGGCTCGGTGGCAAAGCATACCCATATAGGTGCTATGACACCTCTCGGTTTCGGCTTGTCCTTTTGGCCCGTGGGGGGGCGGCCATTCGAGAATGTCATGCCATCGGGATGGGCTCGACCACGCGGGTCACAATAAGGCAGTGCCTGCAAATCGGCTTGGCTATGCGGGCCTCGTACTGCGCCGTCATCCGGGACTGATGCGCGCGCAGGGGATGTCCGTGTTCGCAACAGCCCTGAAATCGGCGCCGGAATAGGGTCGGCATCCCGGCCACCGGTGATCCGATGCGCGTCGCCGCCCTCAGAAGGGTCGGTCACCTTCCGCCGCAGCATCGCGCTGGGTTTCGAAGGCCAACTCGTGGGCGCAGGACACGAACCGGATCAGGTCCGCGTTGGAGGGCGAATGCCCTCACCCATGCGCTTGACGCGTCGGCCGGAAGCCCGATCCAGAAAGTTGGGCCAAAGGTGGTGGACGTCGAAGGCCAGTCTCGCGCAGCATGAACATCCTGCCGATTGCCCAGGACCCGGATATGGTCGGACAGGAAATAGTCGAAGCCGTAGGTCAGGAAGGTCCCGAAATTCGACGTGTCGCCCGAGAGGTTGCTGGGTGCCCAGGAATTCATGAAGGGGCCTCGCCGGGCGTGATGGTATCCACGACCATCACAAAGCGCTGTTCGGGCAAAAAAACATCACGGCGGCGTCGGTCGTGAGGAAATGCGCCGTCTCTTCCCGATCTTGGGGGCGCAACGAAGAAGACTACACCGTCTTCGGTCACGAGGAAGGCCGACTGATAGGTCATGTCCGAAGAAGAGGCTGGGTTCGATCTCGATCAGGTGCAGACCGAACTCGGTGTTGCGTGCCGGTGCCTTGATCGCATTTGCGCATTCAGTCAGCTGCGTGAACGATCTCTGCGATAGCTTGCTGGAGTCATGCCAACCCAGCGTTTGAAAGCGCGGGTGAAGGAGCTCTGCTCGGCGAAGCCGGTCAAAAAAGCGATCTCGGCAAGGGAATGGCCCTCGTCACGCAAGAGCCCTTCTGCCAGTTCGCGCCGGGTCTCCTCGGTCAAAGTTTGAAAGCTCATCCCGTGCTCGGAGAGCCGCCGGTGGAATGACCGCGTGCTGAGCCCGAGACCGCGCGCGATGTCTGCCATCTTCGGCGCGCCCTCGCTGAGCGCCTGTGCTATGGCACCCTTTGTCTCTGAAACCAGCGGCGCATCGTCGGCGATTTCCGACAATTCCTTGTCGAGGTGCGAGACGAGGTACCGCGAAATGCCCACGTCCCCCAGTATGTTGGGCTGTGCCAGCGCCGTGGTGGAAAACCGAACCGCGTCGAGATCCATCCCGAACCTGACGGGACAGCCAAACCAGTCTTCGTGAGCAATGATCGATTTCGGCGCGGGGTGCCGGACCAGAACTTCCAGCGGCTTCACGGGCACCGGGCTGACCTGCCGGGCGATCGATAGGGCACTGGCGAGGGTCGCCTCGTTCGACAGGCGCATCCCGAGACGTCGTTCGCCGGGGCGGTGCAGGATGAAAAGCGTTCCGCGGGGATCGGCGCGCAGTTCGTACCTCACCACACTGGTCCAGAGCCGGGCATACCGCTCGACCCGCGCATAGGACGCGCCAAGCGTTGTTGCCGCCTTGAATGCAAGGCCGAGCGCGCCGTACTCATCCAGCTTCATCGAGGCCCCGGTGCGTATCGGCAGATCAGTCACATCTATCTGGGCCGCAAGCCGCTCCAGCATGTCATAGTAGGTGGCGGCCGGGATCATCACCTTCGGATCCAAGGGGGCATCCGGGTCGATGCCCACCCCCTGTAGAAGCGCGGCGCCGTCGATGGAGTTGCCTGCCGCGGCGACCATCCTGCGCGCGAAGAGAGAGGTGACATAGCCCATTTCCCAATCCTAATCGCCGGAACGCCAGGCGCAAAGCCGTCGGTCGGTGTGGGTCGAACCAGCCGCCGGCACGCTCAAGACTTCGGATTGCTGGCGGGAAATTTCTGTCCGTGGCCGTCATTTTCGCGCCGTCCTCTGGTAAACCACGGATGTCTTTCCCTCCGCCAAGACCGCGTTCCGCTGGTGCTGGCGATCTTCGCGGCGACGGGCGCTGCGATCACGCCCGCCCCCTGATTAAAGGCAAGTGAGCGAAGCATCCGTGTCCATGCCGATGCTCTGCCCTTGGCGTTGATTGGTCAGCCATTCCAAGCGGGAGCGGGTTACTGGTGGACAGCCAGGCGACGCTTCTTCGCGATCTCAGGTGTCCGATTCATCTTTTGTTATCCTCAAACCGGGTATGCCACCTCACAGCGTTTCCTTAGAATGAGGACCAGCGAACATGGCAAAAGATTTCGCGCTGTCGTTTCCCGAAGATGATGAAGCCCGTCGAGAGTTTGAGTATCAATCGACGCAAGAAGCGGACAGGCTTGTCCAATTGGCCAAGCTTACGCCACTGACCGACGGAGGTCTTCGAACCTTGCAACTCCTCTCGGAAGCTTTGGTCAAGGTCCCCCATCACCACGAAGCACGGATCCTGCGGGATCGGCTCTATCAGATGTTCGTACCCCGCTGGCACTTTCCCATGCTGGGGGACAAGCTGCGCAATCGTGCCTATTCCGCTGCCATTGCCTCGAAGGTCAAGCCGGGCGACGTGGTCCTGGATATCGGTTGCGGTGCCGGGTTGACCGCAATGCTCGCGGCGCGCGCCGGCGCGAAACATGTCTATACCTGCGAGCAACAACCCCTGATCGCACAGGCGGCGTCCCGGGTGATCGAAGAGAACGGGCTTGCCGACCGGATCACGGTCATCCCAAAGATGTCGCACGACCTTGTCGTCGGCGTGGATCTGCCGGAACCGGTGGATGTCGTGATCTCTGAAATCGTCGATACCATGCTGCTCGGGGAAGGTGCGCTTGCAACGCTCTCGCATGCCATGCGGGACCTTGCGAAGCCCGATGCGCGCGCAATTCCCGAACGCGGGAAACTGATGGCCCAGGTGGTGGAAAGCGACCCTCTGATGGACCTCTGGCGTCCCCGGGCGGCTGAGGGCTTCGACCTGTCCGCGTTCCACCACTTTGCCACTGTCGCCCAGATCACCCCGAACGACTACGCCGCTTGCGAGCTGGCCCCGCTGGGTCCTGCCGAAGAGCTCTTCGAGTTCGATTTCACCAAGCCAGACCTCACCCCCGGACACGCCATAAGGCATCTGGGCTGCACCGCCGCCGGAACGATCCATGCCGTTTCCGTATATTTTCAGATGGATCTTGCGCCGGGCATCGAACTGACGAACGATCTGACATCCGATGGCCACTGGGGCAGGACGGCTTTCCTGCTGGACCAGCCCGTACCGGTCGGGCAGGGGGACACACTGACGATCACGGCGCAGCATGACACGTCCCAACTCAGCCTGACGGCGGACGAACTCGCGGAGTGGCAATACGATCCCCACCACCGGATCGTATCGCATGTCTGGGATAATGGGGATCTACTCGCGATGGATTGCGACGATGAACTTCAAGTTGCCTGCAAACCGCATGGCGCGGAGGCGATCAGAGATTCCGCCAAGTCCGCGGAGCTTCAGATGTGAGGCGCTTTATGCCCATGTCCGAAACAGATGCCGACATCTGCTTTAGGGTTTGCTCGGTAATATCCGGCGGACTTGGGCCGAAAGGCACACCCGGACGGGACCCCACCGCTCTCGATTGACTGCGCCGATGGTTTCCCGGAAACGCCGACCGCACGATCCAGCACCAGCGACGGTGCTACGATATGATCCTGTATCGAAACTGTCGATCCATTCTCGATCTGGGTCGAAAGAAACCACGCATCCAGCAACCCGAACCTCCCGCGATTCCCGGGTATCTGCCACGGACGAACCGCCTACGCGCGACCAGACCGCCGAGAGTCACCTTGAGGCGAGGGTGGTCGTCCGGGATTGTTTGAACGAATGGGCCGTCAAAGGGCGGCGCGGAACAGGTCGCGCAGGTTGTCCGCGGTCAGCGGGACCGGGTTTCCTCCGCAGGAAGGGTCCCGGAGCGCCATGTCGATGAGGTCGTCAAGACGATCCTCGGTGACGCCCATCCCTGCCAGCCCGTGCGGGACATCGAAGCGGGCGTTGAACCCGTCCACGAAGGCGCGAAACCCCTCAAAGCCCCCGTCGATTCCCAGATAGGGGGCGGCGCGATCGAACCGGTCGCGGATCGCGGCCGCATTCAGGTCCAGGACGGCCGGCATGCAGACTGCGTTGGTGGTGCCGTGGTGTGTGTCGAAGACGGCGCCCACTGGATGGCTCATCGCGTGGATCGCTCCCAGGCCCTTCTGGAACGCGACAGCCCCCATCGCCGCCGCGGACATCATGTTCGCCCGTGCGGTCAGGTCGTCGGGGGTGTCGTAGGCGCGGGGCAAGTTATCGATCACCAGCCGCATGCCCTCCAGCGCGATGCCCTGGCTCATCGGGTGGTAATGCGGGGACGAGAATGCCTCGACGCAATGCGCGAAGGCATCAAGGCCGGTCCCGGCGGTGATCGCTTTCGGCATCCCGACGGTCAGCTCAGGGTCGGCGATCACCACCGTGGGCAGGACCTTGGGGTGGAAGATGATCTTCTTCTCATGGGTTTCGGAATTGGTTATGACGCTTGCGCGTCCGACCTCGGAACCCGTCCCGGCGGTGGTGGGGACCGCGACGATAGGGGCGATGGCGTCGGCATCGGCGCGGGTCCACCAGTCGCCGATATCCTCGAAATCCCACAAAGGACGGGTCTGGCCGGCCATGAAGGCGACCATCTTGCCCAGGTCCAGCCCCGATCCGCCACCGAACGCGACCACGCCGTCATGGCCCCCGGCGCGATAGGCCTCGACGCCCGACGCCAGATTCACCTCAGTCGGGTTTGTGTCGACATCCGAAAAGATCGCCCGACCCAATCCCGCGGCGTCCAGAAGGTCCAGCGCCCGCGCGGTGATCTGAAGGGTGGAGAGGCCCCGGTCCGTTACGAGAAGGGGGCGCGAGATTCCGGCGGCGCGGCAGGCGTCGGGTAACTCTGACAGGCGCCCGGCGCCGAAGCGGATGGAGGTTGGATAGGACCAGGTGCCGGTCTGGGTCATGAAGCGGCCTTCTTGAGGTGGTACGATTTGGGACGTGTCAAAGCCTGAAGCCCCAAGGTCGACAGCCCCGCACCACGTCCGGTGTCCTTGCACCCGGTCCAGCACAGGGCCGGATCGAGGTAATCCGCGCGGTTCATGAAGACCGTGCCGGTTTGCAGGCGATCCCCCACGCGTTCGGCCCGGTCCAGATCGGCGGTCCACAGGCTGGCGGTCAGGCCGTACCGGCTGTCGTTCATCAGGCAGATGGCGTCCTCGTCATCCGCCACCGGCATGATGCCGACCACTGGGCCAAAGCTTTCCTCGCCCATGACGCTCATGCCGTGATCGACGCCGGTCAGAACCTGCGGGGTCAGGTAGGCGCCGCCATCGTCTGCCGGATCGGGTGGGATATGGGCGGTTGCTCCCTTTTCGACGGCGTCGTCGATCTGGTGGCGGACCGCTTGGGCGAAACGGACGTGGGCCATTGGCCCAAGGGTGGTTTCGGGGTCGAGCGGGTTGCCCAGCTTCAGCGCGTTGACCCATGCGACGGCCTTCTCGACGAACGGCTCATACAGGGACTGGTGGACATAGATCCGTTCGATCCCGCAACAGCATTGTCCCGCATTGAACATCGCGCCGTCCATCAAGCCGTCAACCGCCGCGTCGAGGTCAGCATCGTCCATCACGTAGCCCGGATCCTTGCCGCCGAGTTCGGTCGAGACGGGAACGAAGGTGCCTGCCGCCGCGCGTTCCATCGCATAGCCACCGGCGACCGAGCCGGTGAAGTTCACGTAATCCACGTGCCGCCCGGAGATCAGCGTATGGGTGGTATTGTGGTCGATATAGACGTTCTGGAACACGTCTTCCGGAACGCCCGCGGAATGGAACGCGCGGGCCATGCGTTCACCCACAAGCAGGGTCTGGGTGGCGTGTTTCAGAAGGACCGCATTCCCGGCAATCAACGCAGGGGCCACGGTGTTGATCGCCGTCATCCAGGGATAGTTCCAGGGGGCCACGACCAGTACGACGCCCCAGGGAAGCCGGCGGATGAAACGCCTCGCGGTCCCGTCGTCGCCCACCATGATATCCTTCAGCGCGTCCTTGGCGATCTCCGCCATGTGCAGGCCGCGTTCGCTGAAGCCGCCGAATTCCCCTCCGTAGCGAATGGGGCGTCCCATCATGCGGGCAAGCTCGGGCACGATCTCGTCGTTCATGGCGCCTACCGCCGCGATCCCGGCGCGGACCAGCGCGATCCGCTCGTTCATAGGGCGGGCGGCCCAGTCAGCTTGTGCTTCCCGTGCGCGCGACGCCGCACCGCGCGCACCGTCGGGGGTAAGCGCCTTGCGCTCGGCGAAGATCGTGCCGTCGATCGGCGACACACAAGTCAGGGTCGTCATGGCTCGTCAGGCCCCTTCGAATCCGCGTTTCAATTCCCAGTCGGTGACGGCCCGGTCGAACTCTTCCTGCTCCCACTCGCCGCAGCGGACGTAATGGTCCACCACGCCGTCGCCGAACGTCTCGCGCAGCATCACCGAGTTGCGCAGCGTTTCAATGGCTTCGCGAAGGGTGCGCGGAATTTCGACTATATCACCGCCGGCATAGGCATCGCCCTTGTGCGGAGGGGCAAGATCAAGCTCGTCCTCGATCCCGCGCAGTCCCGCCGCGATCAGCGCGGCCTGAGCGAGATAGGGATTCATGTCCGACCCGCCGATGCGGCATTCGATGCGAATGCCCTTGCTGCCGTCGCCGCACATACGGAACGCGGCGGTCCGGTTGTCGACGGACCAGACCGCCTTGGTCGGCGCGAAGGTGCCGGGGGCGAACCGCTTGTAGCTGTTGACGTAAGGGGCCAGGAAGAAAGTGTAGTCGCGGGCATAGGCCAGCAGGCCGGCCACGAAGTGCCGCATGACCTTGGACATGCCGAATTCTGCGTCCGAGTCGTGGAACGCGGGCGCCTCGTCCTGCCACAACGAGAGGTGCACGTGACTGGACGAGCCCACCTTGTCCGGCGCCCATTTCGGAATGAAGGTCGCGGAACAGCCGTTCAGCCATGCGATCTCCTTCACTGCGTGCTTGGCGATGGTGTGGTGGTCGGCGCAATCGATGGGTCCGGCATAGCGGATGTTCAGTTCCTGCTGGCCGGTCTCGGCCTCGCCCTTGGTGTTCTCGACCGGGATGCCCGCGGCGACGAGGTGGTTGCGCAAGGGGCGCATCACGACCTCTTCCTTGGTGGTCTGGAAAAGGTTGTAATCCTCGTTGAAGCCGTTGAACGGGATCAGCGTGCGATACCCGTCTTTCTGAAGGCTGCGGTAGTCGCCCTGGAACAGGAAGAACTCCAGCTCGGTCGCCATCGCGGCCTCGAACCCCATGTCGGTCAGGCGGTCCACCTGCCGTTTGAGCATCTCGCGCGGGGCGTGTGGCACGACGTCATGGCCGTGATGGTCCAGGACATCGCCCAGCACCAGCGCGGTACCTTCAAGCCAGGGCATCGTCCTGAGCGTGGTCAGATCCGGGCGCAGGGTGTAGTCACCGTATCCCGAATGCCAGCTGGTCGCGGCATAGCCGTCCGGCGTCGCCATCGGCAGATCCGTGGCCAGCAGGTAGTTGCAGCAATGCGTTTCCTCGTGCGCGTGGTCGAGGAAGTTCGACACGTGGAACCGCTTGCCCATCAGCCGCCCCTGCATGTCGACCATCGCGGCCAGCACTGTGTCGATCTCGCCGCTGGCGGCTTTCTCCCTCAGGGCGTCGAATGTCAGGTTTCCGGGCATGAACAGGCTTTCCTTGGTCGCGGGGTTGGGACGGCCCATGGGGCCGCCCCGCCTTGGGCTTAGAACGTGTAGGGCGGTCCGGCCTGATTGATGACGTCGTTATACTCGCGGAAGATCGAGACGACCTTCTGGTGAACCTCGCCCTCCTGGGCGACTTCTTCCCAGAACTCCTTGGCTGCGTTCTCGACCTCGGCCCATTCTGCGGCCGGGACGCTGCGCAGTTCCAGCTTGTCGCCGCGCGCGCGCAAGCGGGCCTCGCCGCCCCAGTACCACTGGTTGCGATAGGTGTGCCCGGCCTCGATCCCGGCCATGACCAGCTGCTTGAGGTGGTCGGGCAGCTCTTCCCAGCGTTCTTGGTTGACGAAGAACGATCCGATCCATGCGCCCGAGATGTTGTTGGTCAGGAAGTAGTCGGTGACGTCCGCCCAGCCGACGGTGTAATCCTCGGTGATGCCGGACCATGCCATGCCATCCAGCTCGCCCGTCTGCACCGCGACCTCGGCATCCTCATAGGGGATGTTGACCGGGACGACGCCGAACTGGCTGAGGAAACGGCCCGCCGTGGGGAAAGTATAAAGGCGCAGCCCGTCGAGGTCGCCGACGCTGGTGATCTCGCGCGTGGTGTTGAAGTTGCAGGGGTCCTGACCCGCGGCGGACAGCCATTTGACGCCGACCTTGGAATATTCCTCGTCCCAGATCTCGGCCAGTCCGTATTGGTTGAACAGCACCGGAACGTCGAGGATGTGCTTGGTGGCGAAGGGGAAATATCCTCCGAACTGGCGCAGCGGCGTGGGCGAGGCCATGCTGTCGTCATCGGAATGCACGCCGTCGATGGTGCCGCGCTGGAGGGCCTGGAACAGCTCTCCGGTGGGGACGATCTGGTCGGCGTAGAACAGCTCGATCTCCATCTCGCCGTTCGAGGCGGCGTTGATGTAATCAATGATGGGTTTCGTCACCTCTTCGCCCAGGGCGGCACCGGCATAGGTCTGGAACCGCCAACGGATGGGCTCTTGGGCGCGGGCGATGGAGGGTGCTGCAAGGGCGGCTGGCGCGGCCAGGGCCGCACCGTGAAGGAACTTGCGTCTCGTGGTCGTCATCTGGGGTATCTCCTTCGTTGGGGTGAAACGGCCGGTTTGCCCGGCTCCTTTATGGTTGGTCACAGATCGTACACGATCCCGGGCAGCCACAGCGCGATTTGCGGAAAGATCATCACCAGCGCGAGGGCCAGCACCATGACGAAAACGAATGGCACGATGGAGCGATAGATGTCCCGAAGCTCGATCTCGGGCGGGGCCATCGCGCGCATCAGGAACAGGTTATAGCCGAAGGGCGGCGTCATGTACGCGATCTGGCATGTGATCGTGTAGAGGATGCCGTACCACACCAGATCGAACCCCAGATCGCCAACAAGCGGGACGTAAAGGGGCGCGACGATGACCAGCATGGCCGTGTCGTCCAGGAACGTGCCCATCACCAGAAAGCTCAGCTGCATCAGAATCAGAATGACCCACGGGTTCAGGCCCAGCCGCTCGGTGAACAGCGACTCGATCGCGTTCACGGCGCCCAGCCCGTCGAAAACGGCCCCGAAGGCCAGCGCGGCGGTGATGATCCACATGAACATGCAGGTGATGCCCAGCGTCTGGCGGATGGTCGTCTCGAACACGCGCCATGTCATCCGCCGCTTCAGGACCGCCGCGAGGAAGGCCGCGATGGCCCCAATGGCCGAACTTTCGACAAGGCTGGTCCAGCCGTTCAGGAAGGGCACCATCATCACCGCGAAGATCGCGATGGGTAGAAGGCCGGCCCGCAGAAGGCGCATCTTCTCGGCGTGTGTGATCTCGGCCCGTTCACCTTCGGTGAGGGTCGGTCCCAGTTCGGGCGTGATGCGACATCGAATGTAGATATAAAGGATGAACATCGCCGCCATCATCAACCCCGGCACCGCGCCGGCCAGCCACAGCTGCCCCACGGGTTGGCGGGCGATCATGGCGTAAAGCACCAGCACGACCGAAGGCGGCACCAGGATCCCCAAAGACGATCCCGCCTGGACCACCCCGGTTACCATCAGCTTGTCATAGTTGCGTTTCAGAAGCTCGGGCAGGGCAATGGTCGCGCCGATGGCCATGCCCGCGACCGACAGCCCGTTCATGGCCGAGATCAGGACCATCAAGCCGATCGTCCCAATGGCCAGACCGCCGGGCATCCCGCCGGTCCAGACATGGAACATGCGATACAGGTCATCGGCGATCTTCGATTCCGACAGCACATAGCCCATGAAGATGAACATCGGCAGCGTCAGCAGCGGGTACCACCGCATCACCTTGATGATGGCCGAGAACCCCAGGTCATAGCCGCCCCGGTCACCCCACAGCAGAACTGCCGCGATGACTGCCACGAAGCCGATCGCGCCGAAGACCCGCTGGCCGGTGAACAGCATCAGCATCATGGTCGAGAACATGAGGACGGCGATCAGCTCATAGGGCATCGCCTTGCTCCTCGTTCTGGTGACGCAAGGGGGTGCCGGTGCGCAGGAACAGGATATCCTTCGCCAGCTCGCTGAGCGCCTGAAGAAGCATCAGGAAGATGCCGATGCAGATCGTCACCTTGATCGGCCAAAGGTAGGGTCGCCAGGCGGAGGAACTTCGCTCCCCCCCATACTGGAAGGAATAGCGAGTGCTGTCGATCCCGCCCCACAACAGGATGCCCAGATAGACGATCAGGACCAGCACGGTCACGCTGTCCAGAAGCGCCTTTCGCCGGGGGTTCAGTGCGCCATAGATCAAGTCCATGCGCACATGTGACCCCATCTGCATGGCATAGGGGCCGCCCAGCACGAAATAGGCCACCATCACGAACTGCGCCATTTCCAGCGTCCAGAGCGACGGGTTGAAGAACACCTTCGAGATCGAAGACCACATCAGGATCCCCATCAGGATGAAGATACCGAACATCACCAGACGGCCCAGGCCGTAATTCATGCGGTCGACCGCCGCGACGTACATCCGCAGAAGCCTCATCCCGCGGCTCCCCGCGCGACGTCGGGCGCTGCGAGGGCGATCAGGATCGTGTCCGCAAGGTGGTATGCCATCCGGGTGCCGGAGTCTTCGTCCGCGATCAGATCATTGCGGATTTCGACCATCAGCGATGGTCTGCCATGGGCTTCGCCGTGCATGGCCAGTGTATGGGTCACGCCATCCTTCGCCGAGTACGGCGCGTTCAATTTCGCGCGCCAGATGCCCCGCGCGCGCTCCGCGGCCAGTGTGGCCCGGGCGAAACCGGGTGTGGCGTCGTGAAGGAAACCGATATCAAGGTCGCGCTGCTGCCCCATGTAGACGGGCGTGAAGCTGTGCACCGTAATCAATGCGATCCGTCGGCGGCAAACATCTTCTTGCGTGCGACAGGTTTCGGCCAAAGCGGTATGGAACGGGACATGGACCCGTTCGAATCGCGCTCGCCTAGCGGCATCGTCCAGGTCGCGGTTCCCGGGAATGTCGAAGACTTCGCTGGTCACCGGTATCGCGTCGGGCGCGGATAAGGGGCGGTTGCAATCGTAGACAACGCGCGAGATCGCGCCCTCGACAAGCGGTGCATCCAGCTCCTCGGCCAAGGTACGCGCCACATGGGCTGCACCTATGTCGTAAGCCGCATGAGAGGTGCACGCCGTTCGGTCCAACCCCAATCCGGCCAAGTCTTCGGGAATCCGGTTCGAGGCGTGTTCGCAGGCCACGACCATGGGGGCAGGGCGGTCGGCGCCGGATATGTACAGCGCTGTCCAGTCGCCTCCTGCCATCGCTCTTGCCCCATGCCTGACCCTCTGAAATTATCACTACAGCCACGGTAAATATGTCAAGGTTTTTTCTGTATGTATCTCTACATCATGTTTTTCGGGTGTAACGAAAGGAACTACATGTGAACCGACGACCCCTCGTGCGCGATTTGCTGACCGAAAAGCAGCCCGACCTCACCGCGGCTGAACGCAAACTTACCGCCGTGCTGGTGGACAACGCGATGGTGGCCGGCCTTCAATCCATTACCCGGCTGGCTGAAAGCGCGCAGGTCTCGACCCCGACGGTCATCCGTCTTGCCCGAAAACTGGGCTTCGAGGGCTTTGGTGAGTTGCAGGACGCGATCCGTGAGGACATCGCGGCCCGCATGAAAGAGCCTCTGGCCAAACTGAATTCCGGGTTGGACGACGCCCCCCTCGATCACATGGTCACGCGCTTTGCTTCGGGGGCGTTGGGCAACATCAAGCGTACGCTGGAACGGCTGGACCTGACCCAGTTCGACAGGGCGGCACAGCTCCTCTCGGATCCGACGCGCGAATTGCATTTCATGGGCGGTCGGATCACCCGGTCAAACGCGCACTACTTCTATAACCACATGCAGATCATTCGCCCGCGGGTGTATCTGATGGACAGTTCACCCAGCGTCTGGCCGCAATCTTTACTGGACATGGGTGCACAGTCCGCCCTCGTTATCTTCGATATCCGCCGCTACGAGAAGGAGCTCGAAAAGCTCGCCGCGCTGGCGGTCGCACAGGGTGTGGCGCTCGTTCTGTTCACCGATGTCTGGGGCTCACCCATCGAGCAGCACGCGGAGGTCTGTTTCCGTGCCGCGGTCGAGGTGCCGTCCAGCTGGGATTCCACGCTGGCGATCAATCTGCTGGTCGAAGCGCTGATCGCCGAGGTGCAGAGTCGCCGACAGGAATCCAGTGCGGACCGCATCTCGGCTTTGGAGAAGACGATAGGCCAGTCCCGGATCTTCCGAGGCGCCTGACGCGCCCTTGCCCTAGCCAGGGCGGACCACGTGTAGTGCTACATCGTGCTCGGCGCATCGGTCCGGCAGGGGGGCGGGGGGATCGCGATCGGTGAAAAACGCGTCGAGATCGGAGAGCGTCGCGACCCGGACGGGTGCCTTTCGGAGGAATTTCGACGTGTCGGCGACCAGAAAGATGCGCCGTGCCTGGTCGATGATGGCGCGGGTCACGCCGACCTCCTGCATGTCGAAATCCAGGATGTCGCCTTCCTCGTCCAGGGCCGAACATCCGATCACGGCGATATCGAATTTGAAGTGGCGGATCGTTCGCGTCGTCAAGTCGCCGACAAGCCCGCCATCTGACCGTCTGAGGGCGCCGCCCGCCAGAACGATCTGGCAGTCCGGGTTCTGCGACAAGGTGGTCGCGACATTGATGTTGTTCGTCACCGCCAGAATATTCCGATGTCCCAGCATTTTCGCAGCCACGGCTTCGGTGCTCGTCCCGATATTGAGGAACACCGAACAGTCGTTGGGAATCTCGGAAGCGCAAGCACTTGCGATGATTGCTTTACCTTCCGCATTGAGATTGCGGCGATCTTCGTATCCGATATTCGTGACACCCGACGGCAGGACGGCCCCGCCATGCACCCGATCAAGACGACCTGCTTCCGACAAATCCGCCAGGTCCCGGCGGATCGTTTGCAGCGTCACACCGAAATGGTCGGCCAGATCCTCGACGGTAACCTTGCCGTCCCGGCGGGCGATCTCCATGATTTCGGGATAGCGGATCGTCTGTGACATCAAGCGCGCTTTCGTTCGTTTTGGCGTGTTCAACCGTATACCATGGTCGAATCGAGTCCTTGAAGCAGATTTCGCCGTGGCCACCTTGGCGCGCAAACTTCCAGTTTCACGCCAGAATTCGTATGAGATCGAATTTTCGCCTGAAGTTCGGCAGGTTTGTAAAGGGAAAAATTCCGCACATCCTGCGTTGAAGATCGCGCCCCAAGGATGTACTGCTTCCTCTCGCATGGTTTGGGAGGATCGTCGAGCGATGACCCTGACGTTGGAAAACGTCTCGAAGGTGGTGGGGGGTAAAACCCATATTCATCCGACGGACCTGACCTTGGAACCCGGCACAATGAACGTTCTTCTGGGACCGACATCGGCTGGAAAGACGTCACTCATGCGGCTGATGGCGGGGCTGGATCAGCCGACGACCGGACGCATCATCTGGCAGGGGGACGACGTGACCGGCCAGCGCGTGCAGGACCGCAAGGTTGCGATGGTCTACCAGCAGTTCATCAACTATCCGTCCATGACCGTTTACGACAATATCGCTTCGCCCATGCGGCTTTTGGGGCTTGAAAAGGACGAGATCGACCGGCGCGTGCGCGAGGCGGCCGAGTTGATGCAGCTGACGCCGCAGATCGACCGCAAGCCTCTTGAGTTGTCCGGTGGCCAGCAACAGCGCTGCGCCCTGGCACGCGCATTGGTCAAGAACGCCGGTCTGGTACTGTTGGACGAACCCCTTGCAAACCTGGATTACAAGCTGCGCGAGGAACTGCGAGCAGAGATTCCGAAGATCTTCGAGCGGTCCGGGGCAATATTCGTATACGCCACGACGGAGCCCGAAGAGGCGCTTCTTTTGGGCGGAAATTGCGCGACGCTATGGCAAGGTCGCGTGACGCAATTCGGTCCGACCCCTTCGGTCTATCGCAAGCCCGCGGATGCGACTACGGCGCGCGTCTTCTCGGACCCGCCGATGAACTTCATCGATGTCGAAAAATCAGGTGACGCGATCCGGTTCGGCAAGGGTCAGGAGTTCCCGGCATCCACGCTGGGACGTGATCTTGCCGACGGAAGTTATACCGCCGGATTCAGGCCCAATCATTTGGCGCTGGAGCGTCGGGAGGGGATGCTGGGATTCAGTTCGACCTTGTCCGTCACCGAAATCACCGGATCCGAGACTTTCGTTCACCTCGACCACGAAGGGCAGCGTTGGGTTGGACTTGTGCATGGCGTCCGCGATCTGGAGCCTGGGCAGGAGCTGACCGTCCATCTGGATCCACGTCATATCTATATCTTCGGGGCCGATGGCCGCCTCGTACAGCCTGCCCCTTACGCGGAGGCCGCGTGATGGCCAAGATTACACTCGACAGTCTTGCACATTCCTATCTCAACGATCCGCAGTCGCCCGAGGATTTCGCTCTCCAGGAGTTGAACCATGACTGGGTGGATGGCGAAGCGTATGCTCTGCTGGGCCCGTCCGGTTGCGGAAAATCGACACTGCTGAACATTATCTCCGGCCTGTTGATCCCCAGTCATGGCCGAGTCCTGTTCGATGGGAAGGACGTGACCCATCTGCCAACGGCGGACCGCAATATCGCACAGGTGTTCCAGTTTCCGGTTGTCTACGACACCATGACCGTGCGCGAAAACCTGGCTTTCCCGCTGCGGAACCGCAAGCTGCCCCAGTCCGAGATTGCCGACCGCGTGACCCGCGTTGCCCGCATGATCGACATGGAGGGGGTCCTGGATCGCCGGGCCAGCGGTCTGACTGCGGATGCCAAGCAGAAGATCAGCCTTGGTAGGGGCATGGTGCGCGACGACGTGAATGCCCTGCTGTTCGATGAGCCTTTGACCGTGATCGACCCGCATATGAAGTGGGAACTTCGAACCCAGTTGAAGAAGCTGCACCACGATTTCGGTCATACGATGATCTACGTGACCCACGACCAGACCGAGGCTTTGACCTTCGCCGACAAGGTCGTGGTCATGTATGACGGCCGGGTCGTGCAGATCGGAACGCCGGATGAGCTGTTCGAGCGTCCGGCCCATACCTTCGTCGGCTACTTCATCGGATCGCCCGGGATGAACCTGTTCGACGCCCAGATCGACGGCACCAAGGCCCGGATCGCGGGCACGCAGTTCGACTTGGGGACCGGGTATGCCCTGAAGGGGGGGGAGACCAAGATCGGTGTGCGGCCAGAGTTCATCCGTCTCGGCGATCATGGCCTGCCTGCGCGAGTCACGCGGGTCGAAGATGTCGGCCGTCACAAGATTGTCCGCTTGGACCTTGGCGGCCAGGAAATGTCGGCGATCGTCGGCGAGGGCGCGGCTGTTCCCGACGGCGGCACGCATGTCCAGTTCGTCGAGGGCGGCGTGAACGTCTACGAAGACGATTGGCGCGTATCCCCCGAAAGAGGCGATGCCCCCGTTGCCGCGAAGACGGAGGCAGCATGATGAAGACCGACAATCAGAAAGCCTGGTTCCTTGTCCTGCCGGTCCTGGTCTTGGTGGCGTTCTCGGCCGTGATCCCGTTGATGACGGTGGTCAACTATTCGGTGCAGGACACGTTCGGGAACAACCAGTTCTTCTGGGCTGGCCTCGCATGGTTCAAGGACATGCTCGAATCCGAGCGGATGTGGAACGCGCTGGGTCGACAGATCGTGTTCTCGGGTATCATCCTGGCGATCGAGGTGCCGTTGGGGATCTTTGTGGCGCTCAACATGCCGAAAAAGGGGTTCTGGGCGTCCTTCTGCCTTGTGCTGATGTCCCTGCCGCTGCTGATACCCTGGAACGTGGTTGGCACAATTTGGCAGATCTTCGGGCGGGTCGATATTGGCCTTCTGGGCTATACGCTCGATGCGCTCGGCATCGACTATAACTACACCCAAGGGTTTTACGCGGCGTGGGCCACGGTCATCACGATGGACGTGTGGCACTGGACTTCGCTGGTGGCGCTTCTGGCCTATGCCGGTCTGCAATCCATTCCCGATGCCTACTATCAGGCGGCCAAGATCGACCAGGCCAGCCGGTGGGCCGTGTTCCGCTATATCGAGCTGCCGAAGATGCGGGGCGTGCTGACCATCGCGATCCTGCTGCGCTTCATGGACAGCTTCAAAATCTATACGGAACCCTTCGTTCTGACCGGCGGGGGGCCGGGCAACGCGACCACGTTCCTATCCATCGACCTCGTGAAGATGGCGTTGGGTCAGTTCGACCTGGGTCCGGCGGCCGCCTTCAGCCTGATGTACTTCCTGGTGATCATGGTGATCTCATACGTGTTCTACATCGTCATGACGAACCTCGACAAAGAGGAGGGCGGCAAATGACCGATCAGACCGCAGCCGCCCCGGGCGCATCGAGCCTGCCCGGCGATATCACCGCGGACGACGCGAACACCAAGCTGAAGCGCGGATCGCGGTTCAACGGGTCGGCGGTCGTGATGACCCTGTACCTGCTGTTCCTGCTGGTGCCGATCTACTGGCTGGTGAACATGAGCCTGAAAACAAATACGGAGATCCTGGGCGGGTTTTCCCTCTGGCCGCAGGACCTGACGCTGGAGAATTACGAGACCATCCTGACCGATCCGTCCTGGTACATGGGCTACGTCAATTCCATGATCTACGTGATCATGAACACGGTCATCTCGATCACCGTAGCGCTGCCGGCAGCCTATGCGTTCTCGCGCTATAACTTCATGGGCGACAAGCACCTGTTCTTCTGGCTGCTGACGAACCGCATGGCGCCGCCGGCGGTCTTTGCGCTGCCGTTCTTCCAGCTGTATTCTTCCGTGGGTCTTTTCGACACGCATATCGCGGTGGCGCTGGCGCATTGCCTGTTCAACGTGCCCTTGGCGGTGTGGATCCTGGAAGGCTTCATGCGCGGTGTGCCGAAGGAAATCGACGAGACGGCCTATATCGACGGCTTCTCGTTCCCGCGCTTCTTCCTGAAGATTTTCATGCCGCTGATCTCGTCCGGCATCGGCGTCGCGGCGTTCTTCTGCTTCATGTTTTCATGGGTCGAACTGCTACTGTCGCGCACGCTGACCAGCGTCGACGCCAAGCCGATCGCGGCGACCATGACCCGCACGATCGGTGCGGCCGGGATCGACTGGGGGGTTCTGGCTGCCGCTGGCGTCTTGACCATCCTACCGGGTGCGCTCGTGATCTATTTCGTGCGCAACTACATTGCGAAGGGCTTCGCCCTGGGGAGGGTGTGATGAGCGACACCGACGATATTCGCGTCAGCCATGGCCACAAGGGCCTGTTCGGCGGATTGGTCGGGGGATGGCTGATCGTTGGCCTGTTCATCCTTTGGGCCGCTGTCGCCGCTTCGGGGGATGACGGCGCAATCGCCTGGACCCAGTCCTTGAACCCTGGTGGATGGATGGCCTGGGTGCTTCCCACCGCGCTATTCTTCTGGCTGGTCGCGGGCACGCTGATCGTGTTCACCATCCTCGCAATCCGCTACCCCGAGACGCCCCGACGCGGCGTCCTAAGCATCGATACGACCCGTGGCGACAGGCTGTTCATCGCACTTCTCGCCTCGGCGTTCCTCAATCTTGCGTGGCTCTGGCTGGGGCTTGGTCCCCAGTGGATCGCGCTGATCCTATGCGTCGCCCTCGCGGCGGCCATATTCCGGTTCGTTTAAGAGTCGCGAACCCAATACTCACGTTCAAAAGGGAGGAAACCAACATGAACGTATCGCTCAGATCGACCACCGCATTGACGGTGGCGCTCGGGCTTCTCTCTGCCCCCGCATTCGCAGGGATGGAAGAGGCGCGCGAGTTCCTCGACACCGAGATCGACGGCGTCTCGACCCTCTCCCGCGAGGAGCAGGAGGCCGAGATGCAGTGGTTCGTGGACGCGGCCGAGCCGTTCCAAGGCATGGACATAAATGTCGTGTCCGAGACGATCACGACCCATGAATACGAATCCCAGGTGCTGGCGCCCGCCTTCACCGCGATCACGGGTATCAACGTCACCCACGACCTGATCGGCGAGGGCGACGTGGTCGAGCGGCTGCAAGTGCAGATGCAGTCGGGCCAGAACGTCTATGACGCCTTCGTCAACGACAGCGACCTGATCGGCACGCACTGGCGCTATGGCCAGGCGCGCAACCTGACCGAGTGGATGGATGGCGAAGGGTCCGAGGTGACGTCGCCGACGCTGGACCTCGCGGACTTCATCGGGACCGAGTTCACGACCGGGCCGGACGGCAACCTCTACCAGCTGCCCGACCAGCAGTTCGCGAACCTCTACTGGTTCCGTTACGACTGGTTCAACGACGAGAAGACCCAAACCGATTTTCAGGACGAATTCGGCTACGAGCTGGGCGTTCCGGTGAACTGGGCCGCCTACGAGGACATCGCCGAGTTCTTCACCGGCCGCGACATGAGCTATGTAGAAGGCTCCCCGTCCGAGGGCGTCTGGGGCAACATGGATTACGGCAAGAAGGACCCCTCGCTCGGGTGGCGCTACACCGACGCGTGGATGTCCATGGCCGGGATGGGAGACACGGGTGAACCCAACGGCCTGCCGGTCGACGAATGGGGCATCCGTGTGAACGAGGACAGCCAGCCGGTCGGTGCCTGCATGGATCGCGGTGGCGCAACCAACTCGCCGGCCGCCGTCTATGCGGTCGACAAGGCGATCGAGTGGCTGCAGAACTATTCGCCGCCGCAGGCCGCCGGCATGACTTTCTCGGAAGCCGGTCCGGTTCCGGGGCAGGGCAACATCGCCCAGCAGATGTTCATGTACACCACGTTCGTGGCACCCTTGGTCGACTCGGACGCGGTGATGAACGAGGACGGCACGCCCAAGTGGCGCTTGGCCCCCTCGCCTCATGGCGTCTACTGGGAAGAGGGCATGAAGGTCGGCTATCAGGACGTGGGCTCGTGGACGATCCTCGACTCGACGCCCGATGACCGTGCCAAGGCCGCCTGGCTCTATGCGCAGTTCGTGACGTCGAAGACGGTGGACGTGAAGAAGTCGGACGTGGGCCTGACCTTCATTCGCGAAAGCACGATCAACTCGGAGCACTTCACCGAGCGTGCGCCGCGTCTTGGCGGTCTGGTCGAGTTCTACCGCTCGCCCGACCGCGTGCGTTGGTCGCCGACGGGGACGAACGTGCCCGACTATCCCAAGCTGGCGCAACTGTGGTGGCAGAACATCGGCGACGCCATGTCCGGCGCCAAATCCACGCAAGAGGCGCTGGATACGCTGTGCTCGGACATGGAGGACGTGATGATGCGCCTCGAACGTGCCGGTGTGCAGGGCGACCTGGGCCCTGAGCTCAACGAGGAGCAGAGCGCGGAGTACTGGCTGGAACAGCCGGGCGCGCCGAAGCCTGCTTTGGAGAACGAGGACGAAGAGCCTCAGACCATCTCGTATGACGAGCTGGTCCAGTCCTGGCAGTAAGCCTCGACCGTCCGGGGCAGGGCGAACTTGCCCCGGACATCCTACGATCAACCGGTCTGCTGGCCACGCTTTGCTGCGTGAGCGCGCAGAAGGTTCAGGATCCGGTCCGTGACGGGCCGTGGATCGTCATCCGCCCGGCGGACCAACCCGAAATCCTTGACGGCCATGTCCATCGCCGCTGGCAGCACCTCCAGGCGGCTGCCCAGGGCGGCGCGTTCGATGAAGAACTGCGCTACAGCCCGGGCCAGCGGGGCGACGGCGTTGGTTTCGTTGATCAAGGCCAGCGTGAAGAGGATCGAGGTTGTCCCGATCACGCGGCGTGGAAGGGCGTGGCCGCGTTCCAGCAGGTACGTCTCGGCCGTACGGCGCAGCAATCCGCCCGGGGGCTGCATCACCCAGTCATAAGACAGACACTCCTCCAGCGTGATATTCTGACGATTCACCAGCGGATGGTCGAGCCGGACCAGAAGGCTGATGGGCTCGGCCCCGATCATGTCGATAGCGAAGGGGCGGGCATCGGCACCGTCGGGGATCCGGCCGATATAGAAATCCAGATCATCGGCCAGCAGCGCTTCGGCCAGTCGGTCCGACGTCTCGACACGGACCGTCACCTCGACTTCGGGGAAGGCGAGGCGCGCCTCGCGCAGGACGGGCAGCAGCAGTTCCAGTGATGGCCCCGTGACCGACCCGATGCGCACGTGACCGCGCGTTCCCCCGCGAAGCTGCGCCATCTTCTCGGCCGCCTGATCCAGACCGCGTAGGGTAGTCATTGCCTGATCGGCCAGCACCGATCCCGCCTCCGTCAGGGCGATCCCGCGTGAATGGCGGGCATACAGCGGCGTTCCGATCATCGCTTCAAGCTGCGACAGCAACCTTGACGCGGCGGGTTGAGTCATCCCGACATGAGCCGCCGCCGCACCGATCTGTCCGGTTTCGCGAAGCGCTGCCAGCAAGCGCAGTTGCGAGAATTTCAGCCCCCTGCGAACAAGCTCGTTTCCCTTCGGAATCTCTGATGACATATCAATACCGGTATACCAGAAGCGATAATCCGTATTTGATAAATATATCGCCCCGGCGCAATAGTGTCGTCCGTCAGGCAACTGACGCAATAACCGGCAGGCCGCAAACGCCTGCCTGATGGGAGGACATCATGAATTTCACTCGCCGCGCCCTGGGCGCGACCGCACTTGCTTTGGTACTCGCCGTTCCGGCCTATGCGCAGGACAAGGGCACGATCGGCATCGCGATGCCGACGAAATCCTCGGCCCGCTGGATCGCCGACGGCGACAACATGGTGAAGCAGTTCGAAGAGGCAGGCTATGCCACCGATCTGCAATACGCCGAGGACGACATTCCCAACCAGCTGGCCCAGATCGAGAACATGATCACCAAGGGCGTCGATGCGCTGGTGATTGCGGCCATCGACGGCACCACGCTGACCAACGCACTGGCCAACGCCGCCGCCATGGACATCCCCGTGGTCGCCTATGACCGACTGATCCGCGACTCCGGCGATGTCAGCTACTACGCCACGTTCGACAACTTCCAGGTCGGCGTGCAGCAGGCCGAAACGCTGGTTTCCGGCCTGGAAGAGCGGTTCCCCGATGCCGACGCTTGGAATGTCGAGCTGTTCGGCGGCAGCCCCGACGACAACAACGCCTATTTCTTCTATGATGGCGCGATGTCGGTGCTTCAGCCGCTGATCGATGACGGCTCGATCAACATCGTTTCCGGCCAGATGGGCATGGACACGGTCGGTACGCTGCGCTGGGACGGTTCGGTCGCGCAGGCACGCATGGATAACCTGCTGTCGGCCAACTACACCGATGAACGCGTGCATGGTGTGCTTTCGCCCTATGACGGGCTTTCCATCGGTATCCTGTCCTCGCTGAAGGGCGTCGGCTATGGCTCGGGCGACATGGAGATGCCGATCGTCACCGGCCAGGACGCCGAAGTGCAGTCGGTCAAGTCGATCCTGAACGACGAGCAGTATTCGACGATCTTCAAGGACACCCGCGAACTGGCCGGCGTGACCGTGGGCATGGTCGACGCGTTGCTTCAGGGCGGTGAGCCCGAGATCAACGACACCGAGACCTACGATAACGGCGTGAAAGTCGTCCCCTCCTACCTGCTGGAGCCCGTGAAGGTGACGCAGGACAACTGGAGCGACGTGCTGATCGAGTCGGGCTACTACACCCGCAACCAGATCGAGTGAGCCTCCCTGCGGGGTGGCTTCGGCCGCCCCGCGCTGCCTTCCGGCCCTTCCGTTGGGTCGGAGGGCCTTTTGAAGCCAAAAGGGGGAGCGATGGCGACTATTCTGGAAATGCGCGACATCACCAAGGAATTCCCGGGGGTCAAGGCTCTCGACCGGGTGAACCTGAAGGTGGAAGAGGGCGAGATCCACGCCCTCGTGGGGGAAAACGGCGCCGGCAAATCGACGCTGATGAAGGTGCTTTCGGGCGTCTATCCCCATGGCAGCTATACCGGCGACATCGTCTATGACGGCAAGGTGCAATCCTTCGCCTCGATCCGCGACAGCGAAAGCCGCGGCATCATCATCATCCACCAGGAACTTGCGCTGATCCCGCTGCTTTCAGTGGCCGAGAATATTTTCCTGGGCAACGAACGTGCGAAAGGCGGCGTCATCGACTGGCGCGAGACCGAGACGCGCGCGAAAGAGCTTCTGGAGCGGGTCGGGCTGAAAGAAAGCCCGAAGACGCTGGTGGGCGACCTTGGCCTGGGCAAGCAACAGCTGGTCGAGATCGCGAAAGCCTTGTCGAAGGATGTGCGCCTGCTGATCCTCGACGAGCCGACGAGTTCCCTGAACGAACAGGACAGCGAGAAGCTGCTGGAGCTTTTGACCGAATTCCGTCGGCAAGGCGTGACCTCGATCCTGATCAGCCACAAGTTGAACGAGATCTCCCGCGTGGCCGACACGATCACCGTGATCCGCGACGGCTCGGCGGTCTCGCGGCTGGATTGCAAGAACGGCATTTCCGAAGACGACATCATTCGCGACATGGTTGGCCGCGCTCTGGACGATCGGTATCCGGCGCGGGATCCCAAGATTTCGGACGACATCGCGATGGAGGTGTCGAACTGGACCGTCCATCATCCGGTCGACGCGGACCGCACGGTGGTCAAGGACGTTTCGTTCCACGTCAAAAGGGGCGAGGTTCTGGGCATCGCCGGGCTGATGGGAGCCGGGCGGACGGAACTGGCGATGAGCCTGTTCGGACGTTCCTACGGGCGCGACATCTCCGGGACGGCAAAGATCAACGGGCGCGAGGTCGACCTTTCGACGGTCAGATCCGCGATCAACGCAGGCCTCGCCTACGCGACCGAGGATCGCAAGACCTACGGTCTGGTGCTGGATGACACAATCCGGCGCAACGTGCCGCTGGCCAAGCTGGATGCCATCGCCGATCGTGGGGTGGTCAACCGCAGCCGCGAGGCAGAGGTGGCCGAACGCTATCGCGAAAGGCTGAACATCAAGTCCAGCTCGATCGAGCAGGAGACGGTGAACCTCTCTGGCGGCAATCAGCAAAAGGTCGTCCTGTCGAAATGGCTGTTCGCGGACCCGGACATCCTGATCCTGGACGAGCCCTGCCGGGGCATCGACGTGGGCGCGAAATTCGAGATCTACACCGTGATCCGCGACCTTGCCGCAAGCGGAAAGGCCATCGTCGTCATCTCGTCCGAGATGCCCGAGCTTCTAGGCATCACCGACCGTCTTTACGTCATGAACGAGGGCCGTTTCGTGGGTGAGATGCCCACGGCCGAGGCCAGCCAGGAAAAGATCATGGCGTCCATCATCAAATCGGGGGAGCGCATTACATGAGCGACACCATCGACACGTCCGCCACCGCGCCCGCCGGAGAGCAGGCCCGCGCCAGCTGGGGCTTTCTGAAAACCCACCTGCGCGAATACGGAATTCTGTTCGCCCTGATCGCGATCATGGCGTTCTTTCAGGTCGCGACGGGCGGCATCCTTCTGCGGCCCGTGAACCTGACGAACCTGGTTCTGCAAAACAGCTATATCGTCATCATGGCCATCGGCATGCTGCTGGTCATCGTGGCCGGGCATATCGACCTCAGCGTGGGCTCGGTGCTGGGGTTCATCGGCGCGTTGGCCGCGGTGATGATCGTCAACTGGGAGATTCCCTATCTGATCGCGGCGGTCCTGTGCCTTGCGATGGGGGCCGTGATCGGCATGGCGCAGGGCTTCTGGATCGCCTATTTCCGCATCCCGTCCTTTATCGTGACCCTGGCGGGAATGCTGGTCTTCAAGGGCCTGACCCTGTGGCTTCTGGCCGGCCAGTCGGTGGGGCCGTTCCCGCCGCAGTTCCAGCTGATCTCGTCGGGGTTCGTGCCTGATCTGTTCGGGGCCGAGGGGATGAACCTGTTCTCGCTGGTGATCGGGCTGGTCGTGGCCGCGGGTCTGGCCGTGCTGGCGATCCGCAATCGTGCGGCGCAGGCGCGGACCGGCACGCCGGACGAGCCCTTTGCCTTCTTCGCCGCGAAAACCACGATCATCTTCGTTGGCATCGCCTATCTCAGCTGGCTGATGGCGGATTTCCGGGGGCTGCCCAACGTCTTCATCGTCATGGCGCTGCTGATCGCGGTCTATTCCTTCGTGACGTCGCGCACGACGGCCGGGCGGCGCATCTATGCCATCGGCGGCAACGAGCGGGCGGCGATGCTGTCGGGGATCAATGCCAAGCGCCTGACCTTTCTGACCTTCGCCAACATGGGGATGCTGGCTGCGCTGGCGGGTCTTGTCTTCGCCGCGCGTCTGAACACCGCGACCCCGAAGTCTGGCGCCGGGTTCGAGCTTGACGTGATCGCGGCCGTCTTCATCGGCGGCGCGTCAATGGCGGGCGGCGTCGGCACCGTGGTGGGCGCCGTGATCGGAGCCTTCATCATGGGCGTGATGAACAACGGCATGTCGATCCTGGGCATCGGCATCGATTATCAGCAGGTCATCAAGGGGCTGGTTCTGCTGGCCGCGGTGGTCTTCGACGTCATGAACAAGAAGAAAGGGTAGGGACATGTTGCTGTCGCAATATCGCACCGCCGGGGGCCGCCTGCAGGTCGTTGCGCGGGAAGGGTCCGAAGCCTACGAAGTGAAGTCCGAGCAGTCGCTTTACGAGATGGCGATGGAGGCCGCCGCACAAGGCACACCGCTGCGCGAACTGGTACTGGCGGCTGGGTTGAACGGGGCCGTCGATCTGGATCGGATCGCCGGGGAAGGACGTCTGGCCCCGCCGCTGACCCATCCCGACCCGGCGCACCTGCATCTGACCGGCACCGGTTTGACGCATCTGGGCTCGGCCTCGACCCGCGCGTCGATGCACGCGAAAAAGCCCGAGGACGAGACCGACTCGATGAAGATGTTTCGCATGGGGGTCGAGGGTGGAAAACCCGCGAACGGCCATGCTGGCGTCCAGCCCGAGTGGTTCTACAAGGGAAACGGCGCCGCGCTTGTCGCGCCCGGTGCCGCGCTGGAAAGCCCCGTCTTCGCGCTGGATGGCGGCGAAGAGCCCGAGATTGCCGGCGTCTACGTCATTGGCCCGGACGGCACGCCCTTCCGCGTGGGCTTCGCGCTGGCCAACGAGTTCTCGGACCACGTGACGGAGCGGCAGAATTACTTGTATCTCGCGCATTCCAAGTTGCGCCCCTGTGCCATTGGCCCTGAACTTCTGGTCGGTGATCTGCCCGATAGCGTCGAGGGCACCAGCCGCATCCGTCGCGGGACCGACGTGATCTTCGAAAAGCCCTTCCTGTCGGGAGAGGCGAACATGTCCCACTCGATCCGCAACCTCGAACACCATCACTTCAAATACGATCTGTTCCGCCAGCCGGGCGATGTGCATGTCCATATGTTCGGGACCGCCACCCTGTCCTTCGCGGAAGGGGTAACCCCCGAGGACGGCGATGTGTTCGAGATCGAGGCCGCGCCCTTCGGCATGGCCTTGCGCAATACGCTCCGACATCGCCCCTTGGGCACGGCGGAACCCCTGACCGAAATCCGGGTGCTTTGATGACCTTCGAACCTGCAGAATGGCCCCGCAAGCTGCGTAGTCAGGAATGGTATGGCGGGACCAGCCGCGACAACATCTATCACCGGGGCTGGTTGAAGAACCAAGGCTACCCGCACGACCTGTTCGACGGCCGTCCTGTCATCGGAATCCTGAACACCTGGGGTGAGCTGACCCCTTGCAACGGCCACCTGCGAGAGTTGGCCGAGAAGGTGAAAGCCGGCGTGTGGGAGGCCGGGGGCTTTCCTCTGGAAGTGCCGGTGTTCAGCGCGTCCGAGAACACGTTCCGCCCCACGGCGATGATGTATCGCAACCTTGCGGCCATGGCGGTCGAGGAGACGATGCGCGCCCAGCCCATCGACGGGGCCGTCCTTCTGGTCGGGTGCGACAAGACTACGCCGTCTTTGATTATGGGCGCGGCGTCCACGGACATTCCGTCTATCGTCGTCACCGGTGGGCCGATGCTGAACGGCTGGTTCCGGGGCGAACGTGTCGGGTCAGGAACCGCGCTTTGGCAGATGTCCGAGGACATCAAGGCCGGCAAGATGAGCCAAGAGGATTTTCTGGAGGCCGAACAGGCGATGTCGCGTTCCTCGGGGACGTGCAACACGATGGGCACCGCGTCGACCATGGCATCCATGGCCGAGGCTTTGGGCATGGCACTGTCCGGAAACGCGGCCATCCCGGCGGTCGATGCACGGCGGCGCGTGATGGCTCAGATCTCCGGCCGTCGCATCGTGCAGATGGTGAAGGACGACCTGAAACCTTCTGATATCATGACGAAAGCCGCATTCGAGAACGCGATCCGCACGAACGGCGCCATCGGCGGGTCTACCAACGCGGTGGTCCATCTTCTGGCGATGGCGGGCCGGTGCGGCGTGGACCTGACGCTCGACGACTGGGACCGTCTGGGACGCGACGTGCCCACGATCGTGAACCTCATGCCGTCGGGCAAGTACCTGATGGAGGAATTCTTTTATGCCGGTGGCTTACCGGTCGTTCTTAAGCGTTTGGGTGAGGCCGGCGTGCTGAATCGGAACGCGCTGACCGTGTCTGGCGGGCCGATCTGGGACGAGGTCAAGGACGCCGTCAACTGGAACGAAGACGTCATTCTGCCGGTGGAAAAGGCGCTGACCTCTTCGGGCGGGATCGCCGTGCTGCGCGGCAATCTTGCGCCCGAAGGCGCCGTTCTGAAGCCCTCGGCCGCGTCGCCCCACCTGATGAAGCATCGCGGTCGTGCCGTCGTGTTCGAGGATATCGACGACTACAAGGCGAAGATCGCCGACGAGACGCTCGAGATCGACGAGACCTGCGTCATGGTTCTGAAGAACTGCGGCCCGAAGGGCTATCCCGGCATGTCCGAGGTGGGCAACATGGGTCTGCCGCCGAAGGTGTTGCGCAAGGGAATCAAGGACATGGTCCGGATCTCTGACGCGCGAATGTCCGGGACTGCCTACGGCACAGTCGTCCTGCACACCGCGCCAGAGGCCGCCGTCGGCGGGCCCCTCGCCGTGGTCCGGACCGGCGACATGATCGAGCTCGACGTCGAGGCCCGGCGCCTGCACCTGGACATCCCGGATGCGGAACTGGCGCAGCGTCTGGCCGACTGGACGCCCCATACCGCACCTCCCCCAAGCGGTTATGCCAAGCTGTTCCACGACCACGTGGAAGGTGCGGATACGGGTGCGGATTTCGATTTCCTGAAAGGCTGCCGGGGAAGGGAGGTACCGCGCGACAGTCACTGACCGCGGAGAGGAGGCCGCGGCAAAAAAGGTATGGCCCGAATTAGGGCATCAAACGGCTCGCGACGCTACGCGAAACAACCAGAATAGGGAGTGAGACCAATGAAGACGACACTTTTGACGACGGCGGCCGTGATGGGCCTGGCCGCGGCGGCTTCGGCGCAGACCGTCGGCTTTTCGCAGATCGGTTCGGAATCCGGTTGGCGCGCGGCCGAGACGACCCTGACCCGTCAGCAGGCCGAAGAACGCGGGATCGACCTGCGCTTCTCGGACGCGCAGCAGCGCCAGGAAAACCAGATCGCCGCGATCCGGTCCTTCGTCGCACAAGGCGTGGACGCGATCCTTCTGGCACCGGTCGTCGCGACCGGATGGGACAGCGTGCTCGAGGAAGCCCAGGAAGCCGAGATCCCCGTCGTCCTCCTGGACCGGCAGGTGGACTCGTCCGAGGATCTGTACCTGACCGCCGTCGGCTCGGATCTGGTGCATGAAGGCGAGGTCGCGGGCCAGTGGCTTGCCGACACCGTGGGCGATCAGGAGTGCCGGATCGTGGAATTGCAGGGCACGACCGGATCCTCGCCCGCGATCGACCGGGCGACGGGCTTCCGGAACGCGATCGAGGGGATGGACAACCTCGAGATCGTCCGCTCGCAGACCGGGGATTTCACGCGGACAGGCGGCAAGGAGGTGATGGAAAGCTTCCTGCAGGCCGAGTCCGGCAACGAGATCTGCGCGCTCTATGCCCATAACGACGACATGGCCCTGGGTGCGATTCAGGCCATCACCGAGGCTGGCATGGATCCGGGCGAGGACATCCTGATCGTGTCCATCGACGCGGTGCCGGACATTTTCCAGGCCATGGCGAATGGCGATGCCAACGCGACGGTTGAACTGACGCCGAACATGGCCGGTCCGGCCTTCGATGCGCTGGAAGCCTACTGGAGCGACGGGACCGAGCCCGAGAAGTTCATCCAGACCGAGTCGACCCTTTACACCCAGGACGACGATCCGATGGCCGAATACGAGGCGCGCAAGGATCTGGGGTACTGATGATTTCAGACCGGGGCGGGTGCGCCTGCCCCGGCTCTTGTGAAGGGGGGACTATGCTGCTGTCGATCCGCAACCTGTCGAAGTCGTTCCCGGGCACGCTGGCCCTGGACGATGTCGACTTTGAGCTTCGGGCCGGTGAGGTGCACGCACTTCTCGGCGAGAACGGCGCCGGCAAGTCGACCCTGATCAAGTGTCTGACCGGCGCGTATCGCCGCGATTCCGGCGAGATCCGGCTGGAAGGCAATCCGATTTCTCCCGCCTCGACCTCCGAGGCGCAGGAACTGGGGATCGGCACGGTCTATCAGGAGGTGAACCTGCTGCCGAACCTGACCGTGGCGCAGAACCTGACCTTCGGCCGCGAGCCGCGCCGCTTCGGGCTGGTCGACGGTCGCGCGCAACGCAAGATGGCGCAGGAAATGCTGTCGGGTTACAATCTCGACATAGATGTCGGGCGTGATCTGGGCGCGTATTCCGTCGCCATCCAGCAGATCGTCGCGATTGCCCGGGCCGTGGCTCTGTCGGGCAAGGTCCTGATCCTGGACGAGCCGACGGCCAGTCTCGACGCGGCCGAGGTTCGGATGCTGTTCGACGTGGTGCGCGATCTGCGCGATCAGGGCCTCGGGATCGTGTTCGTCTCGCATTTCCTGGACCAGGTGTTCGAGATTTGCGATCGCCTGACCGTCCTGCGCAACGGGCGCAAGATCACGACCGAGGTGGTGGCCGACCTGGACCGGCTGACGCTGATCGAACACATGCTGGGCCGTGAACTGGAAGAAGCGACGGAACACGAGGCCGCGCAGAAGGACCCGCACTCCAGGTCCCGACCCGAGCTTCTTCGGTTCGAGGGGATCGGGCGCGATGGCGTCGTCGAGCCATTTGACATGACTGTACATAAAGGCGAGGTGATCGGCCTGGCGGGGCTTCTGGGTTCGGGCCGGACCGAAAGCGCCGAACTGATGTTCGGGGTCCGCGCGTCGCAGGGGGGCCGGACCCGGGATGCGGACGGCCCAGTGGCGCATGGCAACCCGCGCGAGGCGATCCAGTCAGGCTTCGGGTTCGCGCCCGAGGATCGAAAGACCGACGGGATCGTCGCCGACCTGTCCGTGCGCGAGAACATCATCCTTGCGCTTCAGGCCCATCGCGGCTGGACCCGACCGATCCCCCGGTCCGAGCAGAACCGGCTGGCCGACGAGTATATCGCCAAACTGGATATCCGAACCTCGGACGCCGAGAAGGCGATCGGCGACCTTTCGGGCGGCAACCAGCAGAAGGTCGTGCTGGCACGGTGGCTGGCGATGAACCCGCGCTTCCTGATCCTGGACGAGCCCACGCGCGGAATCGACGTAGGTGCACATGCCGAAATCCTGCGCCTGATCCACGAGATGACGGGGCAGGGGATGGCGGTGCTGGTCATCTCGTCCGAGTTCGACGAACTGATCGCGGTGGCTGACCGGGTGATCGTTCTGCGCGACCGTCGCCACACCGGAGAGCTGTCGGGCAGCGACGTCACCTCGGACGCGATCGTGCGGGAGATTGCGCGCGACGATGCCGACCCCCGGACGCAGAGAGGTGCAGCGTGAAACGGTCGTTCCGCCGGGTCCTTCCGCAGCTTCTGACCCTCGCCGCCTTGATGGCGCTGGTGACGCTGTTCTTCCCGCAGTTCCTGTCCATCGACTATGCCGGAGGGCGCCTTTCGGGGCCGGTCATCGACGTGCTCAAGCGCGGCGCCCCGGTCGCCTTGCTGGCGGTGGGCATGACGCTTGTGATCGCGACGCGCGGCATCGACCTTTCGGTCGGTACGATCATGGCGATTTCGGGCGCGGTGGCGGCATGGGCGCTGTCCTCGGGGTGGGGGGCAGGCCCTGCGGTCATTCTGGCGGTGGGCGCGGGACTGGTCTGCGGCCTGTGGAACGGGTGCCTCGTGGCCATCGTCGGAATCCAGCCCATCGTGGCGACGTTGATCCTGATGACCTCTGGCCGCGGCATCGCGCAGCTGATCACCGAGGGACGGATCCTGACCTTCGACGCGGAACCATTCGCGTGGTTGGGGTCTGGCATCCTGCTGGGCCTGCCTGTCCCGGTCTTCATTTGGGTGCTGACGGCGGTAGGCGTCGCGGCCCTGATGCGCCGGACGGCACTGGGCCTGCTGGTCGAATCAATTGGCATCAACCGCTCGGCCTCGGCACTTGCGGGAGTGAACGCGACCGTGCTTCTGATCGCCGTCTACATGGCCTCGGGCCTTTGTGCGGCGCTTGCCGGGATCATCGCGACCGCGGACATCCGGGGGGCGGATGCGAACAATGCCGGCCTCTGGCTCGAGCTTGATGCCATCCTGGCGGTTGTCATCGGCGGCACCTCCCTGCTGGGCGGGCGGTTTTCCGTCGCAGCGTCGGTGCTGGGCGCGATGATCATCCAAACCATCGACACCGGGATCCTGCTGGCCGGGTTCCCTTCGGAATACAACTTGGTCATCAAGGCGGGACTGGTCTTGATGATCCTTCTGATCCAGTCGCCGAACCTCGTGGGGCACTGGCATTTCCTGCGTCACAGTCTGCGTCGCGATCCCGACGCATCGCCGCGGGGGGCCAAGTCATGACGATCAATCCACGCCTCTATCCGCTTCTGGCGACCATCGGGATCTTCATCGCGGCCTATATCGTATGCTGGATCCAGTTCCCGTACATGCTGTCGACCCGCGTGGCGGGCAATCTGCTGACCGACAATGCCTATCTGGGCATTGTCGCGGTAGGCATGACGCTGGTCATCCTGTCGGGGGGGATCGATCTGTCGGTGGGGTCGGTCATCGCTTTCTCGGGCGTGTTCATCGCCGTTCTGCTGCGCGAGACCGGGCTTCACCCCCTTGTGGTCTTTGTCCTTTTGCTGGGCGTCACGACCGCGTTCGGGGCCGCGATGGGCGGGGTTATTCACGTTTTGGGGATGCCGGCCTTCATCGTGACCCTGGCCGGCATGTTTCTTGCGCGCGGGGCTTCGTACATGCTGACGATCGACTCCGTTCCGATCCAGCATCCGTTCTATGAGCTTTTGAAGGATGCCTACTGGCTGATGCCGGGCAAGGGCAGGCTGACGTTGATCGGCATCGTGATGCTGTTGTCCGTGGCTGTGGGCGCAGTGGTTGCGCATCGCACGCGCTTCGGGGCCAGCGTCTTCGCCCTGGGCGGGGGAGAGCGGACGGCGCGGCTGATGGGGGTTCGGGTTGGCGCGACGACGGTGGGCATCTATGCGTTCTCGGGCTTCATGGCCGGCGTGTCGGGGATCGTCTTCTCGATCTATACCGGATCGGGCTATCCGTTGGCGACGGTGGGGACCGAGCTTACGGCCATTGCAGCCGTCGTGATCGGCGGCACGCTGCTGACGGGCGGCGCGGGCTATGTTCTGGGTACGCTTTTCGGCGTGCTAACCATGGGCCTTATACAAACATACATCGTGTTCGACGGCAGCTTGTCTAGTTGGTGGACGAAGATCGTCATCGGCATTCTGCTGCTTTTGTTCATCCTCCTGCAACGCGGCCTCGTGCGTGCAACGGCCGTGCGGGCCTGACCTGTCCTGAAACCGAAAGAAACCATGACCGAAACGCCACGTCAGCCAACGCCAATTGCCATTGTCGGCGTCGGCAAGATTGCCCGCGACCAGCATATCCCCGCCATCGCCGCCGATCCGCGGTTCGAACTGGCCGCGACGGTCAGTCGTTCGGGCGGTGTCGACGGGGTCGAGAACCACGCTTCTGTCGAGGCGCTGCTGGAGGCGCGACCGGACGTCGAAGCCCTATCGCTTTGCATGCCGCCCATTCCACGGTTCAACGCGGCGCGCGCGGCCATTGCAGCCGGACGCCATGTGATGCTGGAGAAACCGCCGGGCGCCACGGTGGCCGAAGTGCTGACGTTGGACCGGATGTCCCGCGATGCGAATGTGACGTTGTTTGCGACCTGGCACTCGCGCCACGCTGCTGCCGCTGGACCGGCACGGGACTGGCTGGCCGAGAAGCGCCTGACCGGCATCCGCGTGGACTGGAAAGAAGACGTTCGCAAATGGCACCCCGGCCAAGACTGGATCTGGCGGGCCGGGGGCCTTGGCGTTTTCGATCCGGGGATCAACGCCCTGTCGCTGTTAACCGCGATCTGTCCCGTGCCACTGCATCTAACCAGCGCGACCCTTTCCGTGCCGGAAAACAGGGCTACACCCATTGCGGCCGATCTGGAATTCTCCGATGGGGAGGACCTGACGGCAATGGCCGCGTTTGATTGGCGGCAGAAGGGTGGCGAGATCTGGCAGATCGAGGTCGAGACCGATGCCGGCACCCTAAGCCTGACCGAGGGCGGCGCGCGGATGTTCGTGGACGGCACGGAACGGGGGCTGGAGGATCCGGGGGAATACCCCGATCTTTACCGTCGGTTCGGAGACCTGCTGGCCGACGGCGCCTCGGATGTGGACCCACTGCCGCTGATCCACGTCGCGGATGCATTCATGCTGGGCCGTCACCTGACGGTCGAGCCGTTTGAAGACTGAAAACCACTGGGAGACGACATGACCGACCTGACAGGACGCCATCTGATCGACGGAACCTGGACCGACGGGGGCGAGACCTTCACGTCCGATCCGGTTTCCGGCGACCCCATGACCGTATGCAACGGCGGCAAGGCGCAGATCGACGCTGCGATGAAGGCCGCCGAAGCCGCCTTTGCCACCTATGGCTGGACGTCGCGCGAGGATCGCGCGCTGTTTCTCGAAGCCATTGCCGAAGAGATCGAGGCCCGCGTCGACCAGATTGTCGAGGTCGGCATGGCCGAGACGGGCCTGCCCGAGCCGCGCCTGCGCTCGGTCGAGTTGCCGCGCACGGCCAATCAGATCCGCCTGTTCGCCAATCATATCCGTGACGGCGACTACCTTGACCGCCGCCATGACGAAGCGCTGCCCGATCGCCAGCCTATGCCGCGCCCCGATCTGCGGATGATGCAGCGTCCCCTGGGCCCTGTCGGCGTGTTCGGCGCGTCGAACTTCCCTCTGGCGTTCTCTACCGCGGGTGGCGACACCGCAGCGGCGCTGGCTGCTGGTTGTCCAGTTGTCTACAAGGGACATCCCGGGCACCCGGGCTGCGGCGAGCTGGTCGCGCTGGCAATCCACGCCGCCATCGAGAAAACGGGAATGCCCAAAGGCGTCTTCGGCTTCGTCCAGTCGAACTCGACCGAGGCGGGCGAGGCGCTTGTGACCCATCCGCTGACCCGTGCCGTGGGCTTCACCGGCTCGTTCCGGGGCGGCAAGGCGCTGTTCGATCTGGCCATGTCACGCCCCGAGCCCATTCCCTTCTTCGGCGAGCTCGGCGCGATCAACCCGGTCTTCGTCCTGCCGGCAGCACAATCCGCACGCGCCGGCGATCTCGGAACCGCCTGGGCGGGGTCGTTGACCATGGGCGTGGGGCAGTTCTGCACCAACCCCGGCGTCGTGATCCTGCAGGACGACGCGGATGCGGACAGCTTTGTCGAGGCTGCGCGCAGTGCACTTTCGGACGTTCAGGCGCAGCCGATGCTGACGGCCGGCACGGCCGAGGGGTATCGCAAGGGCGTCTCGTCGCTGTCCTCGGCCAAAGGGACCCAGGCGCATCTTGACCCTTCGGCCGAGGGGCGGAACGCCGCGCCTGCGCTGTTTGAGGTCGCCGGTTCCGACTGGTTGGCGGATCCCGACTTGGCGCAGGAAGTGTTCGGCCCCTCCGGCATCGTGGTCAGGGCCTCCGACGCGGAGCAGATGCTGGACATCGCCCGTAATCTGCACGGGCAGCTGACAGCGACGCTGCAGATGGACGAGGGCGACACCGACGCCGCGCGTCCGCTTGTTCCGGTGCTGGAACGGAAGGCCGGCCGTGTTCTGGTCAACGGCTTCCCGACAGGGGTCGAGGTTGCAGGTGCGATGGTCCATGGCGGGCCGTTCCCCGCCAGCACCAATTTTGGCGCGACCAGCGTCGGCACCCTGGCGATCCGGCGTTTCCTGCGTCCTGTCTGCTATCAGAACATGCCCGAGGCGCTTCTGCCGGCCGATTTGCGCTGAGGGCGAGCGCCTAACTGCGGCCCCCGTTGTCGTCCGCAGGTTCGGGTGACGGGGCCGCGGTATTCAAGGAAAGCGCGCCTGCGAGGTCCAGAAGGGCCTCGCGGGCTTTTTCGCGCGCCCGAGTGTTCGCCTCGTCCGGTCGATCCAGGAACGGGCAGGTCAAAACCGCCATCGCATCCCCGGCGGGTCCGAAGATCGGGGCACTGATGTCGGTGACGCCGACAGCCTGCTGCGATGGTGCCATGCGAAACCCGGCTTCACGCACCTCGGACAAGTCTTCCGTGAGGTCCGCAATACGCGCTTCTTCGGGGGCAAGGCCCCAGTGGCCCATCGTCTTGGCCCGGCGATCGGGATGCTGGAACGCCAGAAGCGTCAGCCCGGAACTGGTTGCAAAGAGGTCCATCCGTGCACCGACAAGGGCACGAAACTCCCAGTGCGACCGAGGACTGGCTTGTGCCACGATCACCGCGTGTCCGTGTTCGGGCAGGACCAGATGGCACGATTGCCGAAGCCGCGTCGCGAAAGCATCCATCTTCGGCTGCGCCTGTGCGATGAGACGGCGCAGGGGCGGATGGCCCGTGCCCAGCAGGAACAGGCGCATCGTCAGCGCATAGCGGTCGCCCCCCTCGATCCGGCAGACGTATCCTCGAGCCACGAGACGTTCGAGCATTCGGTAGATCTGAGAGGCGCTGACGCCCAACTCGCGTACGATTTCGGCCCGCGTCAGGCCGCGCGCCTGATCGGAGAGAACCTCGAGAATGTCCAGCCCGCGGTCCAGCGCCGGGGCGCGATACCGATCCGGCCCATTAGGTGGGGTTTCACTGTGTCGCGCAGGATCCGGTGTCGTCATGATGCATCCTCGCAAGGCAGACCAGGTCGATGAGCGCTGTCGGGCGGTCAAGTTTTTCTTGCCTCAATTATTCAGATATGGATACGTTGTTCAAATAAGAACTCACGCACCGGAAGGGAGGAGGTCCGATGCGAGCTTTCGATTGGCGTCGTCCCGTGGGACTTTGCCGTCTCTATCCTGCGCCCGGATCGCCATGCGGCATTCGTCTTTGGGCGGTGGCGCGATGACCCGGCTTGTCCGGATGGAGGGGATCGACAAGGTCTTTCCCGGGGTGAAAGCGCTGGATGCCGTGGATTTCGATCTTCTCGCCGGCGAGGTTCACGCACTGATGGGCGAGAACGGTGCGGGCAAGTCCACGCTGATGAAATGCCTGTCCGGTGTATATCAGCCCGATGGCGGGCGCATCCTGATCGACGGGAAGCCGGTCAGCTTGCCCACGCCCAGATCGGCCCAGGATCAGGGGATCGGGATCATCCACCAGGAACTTGCGCTGATGCGGGACCTGACCGTCGCGCAGAACATCTGGATCGGGCGCGAGCCGCGCAAATCATTCGGGCGGCTGGACGAAGCCAAGCTGAACGCCGATGCCGCGGCGATCTTTGACGGCATGAATGTGAAGATGGATCCGCGCACGCCGGTCAGTTCCTTAACCATCGCCCGCCAGCAGATGGTCGAGATCGCGAAGGCCCTGTCCTACCGCTCGCGCGTCTTGATCATGGACGAGCCCACCGCGGCGCTGAACGATACCGAGATTGCCGAACTCTTCGCCATCATCCGACGGCTGCGCAGCGAAGGTGTGGGGATCATCTATATCAGCCACAAGATGGACGAGATCCGTCAGATTTCGGACCGGGTGACGGTCATGCGCGACGGGACCTACGTGGATACCGTCGCTGCGGCGGACACCCCCATCGAACGGATCATCGCGATGATGGTCGGCCGTGAAATTCAGCATTCGGACATCGCGATCCCCGATCTGAGCGGGGCCGAGACCGCGCTGGAGGTCATCGATGTTTCTCGCGGGGCCGAGTTGAAGAACATCAGCTTCGATCTGAAACAGGGCGAGATCCTGGGCTTTGCGGGCCTGATGGGCGCCGGGCGGACCGAACTTGCGCGCGCCATCTTTGGCGCCGAGCCCATCGATCGCGGAGAAATCCGGGTTCACGGCAAGCCGGTCCGGATCGCGTCCCCCTCGGACGCGGTGCGCAAGGGGATCGGCTATCTGTCAGAGGATCGCAAGCAGTTCGGCCTGGCCCTGGGCCTCGACGTGCGCGCCAATATCGGCCTGCCCAGCATGGGCCGTCATTCGGACCGTATGGGTCGCATAAATGAAGGAAAACTGAGCGAGGTCGCGCGCAGCTATATCGACATGCTGCGTATCCGCACCCCCCATGACGCGCAGGAGGTGCGACTTCTATCGGGCGGCAACCAGCAGAAGGTCGTCATCGCCAAGTGGCTTCTGCGCGATTGCGACATCCTGATCTTCGACGAGCCGACGCGGGGGATCGACGTAGGCGCAAAGGCAGAGATCTACCGCCTGCTGGCCGATCTGGCGAAGCGGGGAAAAGCGATCATCGTCATCTCCAGCGAGCTTCCGGAGGTTCTGCGTGTCAGCCACCGGATCGCCGTCATGTGCGAGGGGCGCCTGACCGGAATTCTACCCGGCGGCGCGCGCCAGGAAGAGATCGTCGCCCTGGCGACCAAACGCGAAGGAAAGACCGCAGCATGACCGCCGTGGACACCACCACCGCGCCCCGGCCGTCGCGCCGCGGCACCGCGCACCAGAAGCTCCTGGCCTTCGCCAGCCTCATCGCGCTTGTGATCGGCTTCTCGCTGGCCAGCCCGAATTTCTTCCAGGTGTCGAACATCATGGCGATCCTGCAGGCGACTTCGGTCAACGGGGTGCTGGCCATTGGCGCTACGCTGATCATCATCACCGGGGGGATCGACCTGTCCATCGGGACGCTGATGACCTTCTGCGCGGTGATGACCGGCGTCGTGCTGACATGGCTTGGCGCGCCGTTGATCTTCGGGGTTGTCGCAGCCATCGGGACCGGCGCGCTCAGCGGTCTGGTCTCGGGCACGTTCGTCGCCAAGATGAAGATCCCGCCCTTCATCGCGACGCTGGGCATGATGCTGATCCTGAAGGGGCTGTCGCTGGTCGTCACCGGGACCCGTCCGATCTATTTCAACGACACGCCCGGCTTCGACCTGATCTCGCGCGGGTCTCTGATCGGCTGGGTCTTGCCGGGCTTTCCGGTGCCCAACGGGGTGCTGATCCTGTTCCTCGTCGCGGGCTTCGCGGCCTGGATCCTGTCGCGCACGGTGCTGGGGCGATATACCTTCGCCCTCGGCTCGAACGAGGAGGCGGTGCGCCTGTCCGGCGTCAATGCGGACGCGTGGAAGATGGCGATCTATGCACTCTCGGGCGCCATCGTCGGTATCGGCGGCCTGCTGATTGCCAGCCGCCTGAACTCGGCGCAGCCCGCGTTGGGGCTGGGATATGAGCTCGAGGCGATCGCGGCGGTGGTCATCGGCGGCACCAGCCTCGCGGGCGGGCGTGGGACTATCCTTGGCACATTGATCGGGGCGCTGATCATGGCGGTGCTGACGAACGGCCTGCGCGTGCTGTCTGTCGCGCCCGAATGGCAGACCGTCGTCACCGGCGGGATCATCATCGTGGCGGTCTATGCCGACCAGCTGCGGAGGGGGAAGACGTGAGCAATCAGGGAGGAAACCAAATGTTCACCAGAAGACACTTGATCGGGACGGCCACCGCAATCGCGCTGGCGGGTCTCGGGTCGGGCGCCATGGCCCAGGACGAGGAGCTGTTCATCCCCGTCATCTCGAAAGGGTTCCAGCACCAGTTCTGGCAGGCCGTGAACCAGGGCGCCGAACAGGCCGCCGAAGAGTTCGGCGTGCGCGTCACTTTCGAAGGGCCGGACAACGAATCCCAGGTCGACAAGCAGATGGACATGCTGGCCGCTGCGCTGGCGAACAACCCCGACGCCATCGGCTTCGCCGCACTGGACAGCCAGGCCGCGATCCCGCTGCTGCGCCAGGCGCAGGAGGCGGGTGTGCCCGTGGTCGCCTTCGACTCCGGCGTGGACAGCGACATCCCGGTCGCCACGGCGGCCACCGACAACAAGGCCGCCGCCGCGATGGCGGCCGACAAGATGGCCGAGCTGATCGGGGGATCGGGTCAGGTCGCTGTCGTGGCGCATGACCAGACTTCGCGCACCGGCGTGGACCGTCGCGACGGTTTCGTCGACCGGATGGAAGCAGAGTATCCAGATGTCGAGATCGTCGCGGTGGAATACGGCGGTGGCGATCACCTGCGCTCGACCGAGATCACGCGTGCCCTTCTGGCGGCGCATCCGGATCTGGACGGCATTTTCGGAACGAACGAGGGGTCGGCAATCGGAGTCGTGAACGGCGTGCGCGAAAGCGGGCAGGAGGGGATCACCATCGTCGGCTATGACAGCGGCAAGGCCCAGACCGACGCGATCCGTGAAGGCCTCATGGCCGGTGCGATCACCCAGAACCCCGTCGGTATAGGGTATGAAACCGTCCGCGCCGCCGTTGCCGCCGCGCGCGGCGAAGAAGTCGAAGGCGATATCGACACCGGCTTCTATTGGTACGACCAGTCGAATATCGACGACCAGGAAATCCAGGCCGTCCTCTACGATTGAACCGGACCGGTCGGGGGCCTCTTTCGGTCCCCGATCCACTTTTACCAAGTCGAGGTCAAATGCCTTTCCAATTCTACGGCCCGCCCATGTTCCGGTCAGGCCACCCCGTTCATGTCCCATGCTGAAGGGCATCGATCCGCTGCTCGGCCCCGATCTTCTGTGGACGCTCGCCTCCATGGGGCATGGCGACGAGATCGTGATTTCGGACGCCAACTTCCCGGGGGCGTCGGTCGCGCGCACGACCGTTCGCGGCACGCCGCTGCGGGCAGATTGCGACGCAATCCGGATGCTGGAGGTGGTGCTGTCCGTCTTGCCCCTTGATACGTTCGACGGGCCTGCGGTTCACACGATGCAAGTCGTCGACGATCCCAAGGCGACCCCCGACGTAGTTGCCAACGCAGAGGGCGTTCTGAAGCCCTTCGGGGCCGAACGGCGCGCGCTGGAACGGTTTGCGTTCTACGACCGGGCCAAGACGGCCTTCGCGGTTCTGCGGACCGCCGAGGCGCGCCCTTACGGCAATTTCATTCTCCGCAAGGGCGTCATCGCGTCCACACGCTGACGGATCGGAAAAGGACGACGATCATGCGACTTCGGGACAAGCGGATCCTTATCACCGCGGCGGGTCAGGGCATGGGCCGGGCCAGCGCCATTGCCTGCGCCGCCGAAGGTGCTGAGGTTCACGCGACGGACATGGACGAAAGCCTGCTTGCCAGTCTGAACGAGCACGGAATTGCTACGTCTGCGCTGGACGTGACGGACCCACACGCGATCCGCGACACGGTGGACCGGCTGGGCGCGCTCGATGGGTTGTTCAACTGCGCGGGCATCGTCCATCACGGTACGATCCTTGATGTGTCTGACGACGACTGGGCCCGCAGCGTGGATGTGAACGTCACTTCGATGCTGCGCCTGACACGCGCCTGTCTTCCGGGAATGCTGTCCCGCGCTGAACAGACGGGGACGGCGGCGATCCTGAACATGGCGTCGATGGCGTCTTCGCTTAAGGGCTTTCCGAACCGCACGGCCTACGGCGCGACGAAGGCCGCCGTCATCGGGCTGACCAAGGCAGTGGCGGCGGATTTCGTGGGGCAGGGTTTGCGCGTCAACGCGATCTGCCCCGGAACGGTCGACACCCCCTCGCTTCGGGGGCGGATTGCCGCCGCGCCCGATCCGGTCCAGGCCGAAAAGGACTTCATCGCGCGTCAGCCCATGGGGCGCCTTGCGGCGGTCGGGGATATCACGCCGCTTGTTGTCTACTTGTTGTCCGACGAAAGCCGCTTCGTCTCTGGCCAGGCCGTCTCGGTCGATGGTGGGGTGACGATCTGATGAAGCCGCTCGACGCCCATTGTCATGTCTGGCGTCTGGCCCGAGGCGACTACGATTGGCTGACGGCAGGTGGCGCGGCTCTTTCGCCCATCAGGCGCGATTTTTCGGTCGAGGAGTATCCCGAGGCGACTGACCTGATCCTGGTTCAGGCGGTACCGACCCGGGCCGAGACTGATTTCCTGTTGGACATCGCAGCCGGTGATCCGCGGGTCGTCGGGGTGGTCGGGTGGGTGGACCTCGAGCACCCGGATTGCGCGGCCGAGATCGAGACGCTGGCCCGGCATCCGAAGTTCAAGGGTGTTCGCCCGATGCTTCAGGATATCGAAGCGACGGACTGGCTGATCGATCACGCGCGACCTGACGCAATGGCAAGCCTGGTGCGCAACCGCCTTTCCTTCGATGCCCTCGTCACCGAACGGCACCTGCCAATGCTGTGTGACTTTGCCTCGGAAAACCGGGATCTTCCCCTGGTGGTCGATCACGCCGCCAAGCCGAAACCGGGACCGCATCCGGTATGGGAGGAGGGCATGGCCGCGCTGGCCAGGCTGCCGCATGTTCACTGCAAGCTCTCTGGACTTCTGACCGAGCTGACCGACCCTGACCGACGGGATCCGCTTCCGGCGTTGAGGTCCATCTTCGACCAGCTTCTGGACTGGTTCGGGCCGGAGCGCCTGATCTGGGGTAGCGACTGGCCGGTCCTGACGCTGGCTGCGTCGTGGCATGAGTGGCGCAATTTGACAGACTTGCTTCTATCGGGACTGTCCCGGTCAGAGCGAACCGCGATCATGCGCCACAACGGCGCGCGTTTTTATGCGGTGGCAGACCAACCCATCGCGACATCCAACTGAAGAGGACAAGATGAAACTTCTGCGATACGGCCCCAAGGGTCAGGAAAAACCGGGCCTTCTGGATGCATCGGGCACGATCCGCGATTTGTCGGGCGAGATTGACGATATTTCTGGGGATATACTGACCCCTCAGGGACTGGCGCGGATCGCGGCGTTGGATCCGGACGCCTTGCCCCGGGTCGAAGGCACCCCCCGTATCGGGCCCTGCGTCGGCCAAGTCGGGAAATTCGTCTGTATCGGGCTGAACTACGCCGATCACGCCGCCGAAACCGGCGCCGACATTCCCAGCGAACCGGTGGTCTTCAACAAGTGGACATCCGCCATCTGCGGCCCGAACGACGACGTCGAAATCCCGCGAGGCGCGACCAAGACGGACTGGGAGGTCGAGCTGGGCGTCGTGATCGGCAAGGGCGGTCGCTATATCGAGGAAGCGAACGCCCTTGACCATGTCGCAGGCTATTGCGTCATCAACGATGTCTCTGAACGCGAGTGGCAGATCGAGCGGGGCGGCACTTGGGACAAGGGCAAGGGCTGCGACACGTTCGGCCCGCTGGGGCCCTGGCTTGTGACACCGGACGAGGCGGGGGACATCGGCAACCTGTCCATGTGGCTCGAGGTGGACGGGCACCGGTACCAGGACGGTTCAACGTCGACGATGATCTTCGGGGTCGCCCACATCATCCACTATCTCAGCCAGTTCCTGTCGCTTCAGCCGGGGGATGTGATTTCGACCGGAACTCCGCCGGGTGTCGGCATGGGGCAACGACCGAAGGTCTACCTGAAGGGCGGCGAGACGATGCGCCTCGGGATCGAGGGTCTGGGCGAGCAGACGCAGCGTGTCGTGCGCGCATGAGGATCACCGGCCTCAGAACCGCGGATGTGCGGTTTCCGACGTCGGACGCGCTGGACGGATCGGACGCGATGAACCCCGATCCGGACTATTCTGCGGCCTACGTGGTGCTGGAAACCGATGGCGATCATGACGGCCACGGCCTGACGTTCACCATCGGGCGTGGCAACGAGATCTGCGTCGCCGCCATCGAGGCATTGCGTCCGTTGGTCGTGGGGCTGGACCTCGACTGGATCGCCGAGGACATGGGGCGCTTCTGGCGCCATGTCACCGGCGACAGTCAGTTGCGATGGATCGGCCCCGACAAGGGCGCGATCCATCTGGCCACGGGGGCGGTGATCAACGCGGCATGGGATCTGTGGGCCAAGTCCCAGGGCAAGCCGGTCTGGCAGCTGGTCGCGGATATGGGCCCCGAGGACCTCGTGCGCTGCATCGACTTTCGCTACATCACCGATTGTGTGACACCCGATTGGGCGGTCGCGTTTCTGACCCGGCAATCCGAGGGAAAAGCGGACCGGATCGCGACGCTGATGGCGGAAGGCTATCCGTGCTATACCACCTCGGCCGGGTGGCTGGGCTATGACGACGAGAAGTTGCGCAGGCTCTGCCGGGAGGTCGTCGACCAGGGGTTCCGGCACATCAAGATGAAGGTCGGCCGCGACCTTCAGGACGACATCCGACGCTTGCGCATTGCACGTGAGACCGTGGGACCGGACGTGCAATTGATGATCGATGCCAACCAGGTGTGGGAAGTCGATCAGGCCGTGGAATGGATCAACGCGCTTGGCTTCGCGCAACCATGGTTCATCGAAGAGCCGACCAGCCCCGATGACGTCGCCGGCCACCGCGCCATTCGCCAAGCCGTCGCCCCGGTGCAGGTCGCGACGGGCGAGATGTGCCAGAACCGTATCATGTTCAAGCAGTTCATCATGCAAAACGCCATCGACGTGGTGCAGATCGACAGTTGTCGACTTGGCGGGCTGAACGAGGTTCTGGCCGTCATGCTGATGGCCGCGAAGTATGATCTGCTCGTCTGTCCGCATGCCGGCGGGGTCGGTCTTTGCGAATACGTCCAGCACATGTCGATGATCGACTACCTGTGCATTGCGGGCACGCGAGAAGGGCGGGTCATCGAATATGTCGACCATCTGCACGAGCATTTTGTGGATCCCTGCGTCATCCAGAACGCAGCATACATGCCGCCCCGAAGGCCGGGATTCTCGATCGAGATGAAGCCCGAAAGCGTTGCGCAATTCAGTTTCGGGCGCACCTAATGGACCTGGGGCTTCGGGACAAGGTAATCGTCGTGACCGGTGGTGCTTCGGGGATCGGAGAGGCCATCACCGAAGGCTTGGCGGCCGAGGGAGCCCGGCCGATCGTTCTGGCCCGACGCGATCCGGATGCCGAATGGCTGCGCCGTTATGGTGCGGGGTTCGTCCGGGCCGAGCTGTCCGATGATGAACAGGTCGCGAATGCGGTGGCGGCGATCCGGGCCGAACACGGGCGGATCGATGGGCTGGTCAACAATGCCGGGGCGAATGACAGTGTTGGACTGGACGCGGGTCCGGACGCCTTCCGGTCAAGCCTGAACCGGAACCTGGTGCATTATTACGCCCTGGTGCATCATATGCGCGCCGATCTAGAGGCCACGACGGGCGCGATCGTCAATATCAGCTCGAAAACCGCGCTGACTGGGCAGGGCGGGACATCTGCCTATGTCGCGGCGAAGGCCGCACAGCTCGGCCTGACGCGGGAATGGGCGGTGGAGTTCCTGGATACGGGCGTACGCGTTAACGCCATCGTCGTGGCCGAAGTGATGACACCGCTTTATCGTCGGTGGCTTGATACACTGGCCGACCCCGCAAAGGCAGCCGCACAGATCGAGGCGCGCATCCCCCTGGGCCGCCGAATGACGACCCCGCAAGAGATAGCCGATACCTGCCTTTTCCTACTGTCGCGCAGGTCCAGTCATATGACCGGGCAATGGGTCTTTCCGGACGGCGGATACACGCATCTGGACCGGCGGATCGGACCCTGAGACCGGCACGCCGCGCCGGCCTTCCATTCGGGCGAACCCGCGACTAGGTGTCCCACCATCGGATATGTCACGGGAAGCCTGTACGAAATGACTCCGGCCGCACGGATAGAGACGGCGATCGTTTGCCTGGACCGGATCGCCGCTGGCGAGCCGGCCGAAAAGGTTCTGACCGGTTGGGCGCGCACGGCCCGTCACGCCGGCAGCAAGGATCGCGCTGCTGTACGGGACCACGTGTTCGATGCGTTACGGCGCTGGTGGTCATCGGCCGTTTGGGGCGGGGACCAGACGGGGCGGGCCCGCATGATCGGCCTACTCCGCGCAGAAGGTATTGATCCGACGACGCTTTTCACAGGCGCGGGCTACGGCCCGGACCCTCTGACGGAAACCGAGCGCGCATCCGGAACGGCACCTGAAGGTGTCGATGCACTGGATTGCCCAGCTTGGCTGGCGCCGCAGCTACGCGCGTCGCTGGATCAGGATTTTGACCCGGTGATGACCGCGCTGCAGTCGCGCGCCCCGGTTTTCCTCCGGGCGAACTTGGTGAAGGGGGACCGGGACAGCGCCCGTTCCGCGCTTCTGGCCGAAGGGATCGAGACATTGCCCCATCCCCTGTCGCCGACCGCCCTTGAGGTTACAACAAACCCACGTAGGGTGCAGGGATCCCGGGCGTGGGCCGATGGTCTGGTGGAACTTCAGGACGCCGCCAGCCAGGCGATCGTCGATCTGCTGCCCCTGGACGGAACCCGTCGCATTCTGGATTACTGCGCCGGCGGAGGGGGCAAGGCGCTGGCAATGGCGGCGCGCACGGCAGCGACGATCCACGCCCACGATGCCGATGCGGCGCGCATGCGCGATCTGCCGGTGCGCGCGGAACGGGCCGGCGTGCAGATCCGGACGGTCGCACCGGGCACCCTATCAGACGAAGATCTGTATGATCTGGTTCTCGTCGACGCACCTTGTTCGGGAAGCGGGGCTTGGCGCAGGTCACCCGAGGGTAAGATCCGCCTTACGCCACAGGCACTGGACCGTCTGACTGCGCTTCAGGATCGCGTCCTGTGCGAGGCGGTTCGACATGTGCGGCCGGGGGGATTGCTGGCCTACGCCACGTGTTCGCTGTTGGATGTGGAAAATCGCGCCCGCGTGGATCATTTCAGCGCCGGCCGGGCTACAGAGGTTGTGGCCGAACGGCATCTGACGCCGATGGACGGGGGCGACGGGTTTTATTGTGCGCTTCTGCGGTTCAACCCGTAGTTGCGGCCCAATTTGATAAGTTGATAGTCACTACCAGAATTAACCTTCTTTTAACGAACGGGTGAGACTGTGAGCCGCCCTGGAAGCGCAAGGTGCCATACGTGTCAGAAACCCGCTTGCCCATGTCCGATGTCGCGGCGAGGTACGTCCCGGTCGCGTGTTTCCTGTTGCTGGCCGCCTTGGTTCTGTCCGGCGTCGCCGCGGTGATCGGGTTGCCCGTGATCGCATTGACGGTCGCTGTGGCTGCCGCTGCGGCGGGGGCCGTGTCTGTCTTGCTGATCGCCATCGGCGGACCGAAACGCATGAAGCGCCGCGGCTGGCTTTCGGCGCTGCGGGCGATCCATGCAAACGACCGTCATCCTGTCTATGTCACCGATGCCAGGGGGGCGCGCCTGTGGTCGAACGCGGCAGGCAATTTTTACGATGAACTGGCGCGCGATCTGGCCGATCCGTCCGAGGAGGTCGCCAAACTACGCGGACGTGCGCTGGCCGAGGGCAGCGCCGAGAGATGGATCGGCTGTCATCCACGTCGTAGAATCTCGGCGACGCGAATCGCGGGGGGGGACCTTTTGTGGCGCCTGGATACGGGTATTGCCGAGGGTCCCGCGTCCGAGAAGGGCGTTGCGTTCGAGCATTTGCCGATTCCGCTGCTGGAACTTGACCGAAACGGAACGGTGGTGCGCGGAAACCGTGTTGGCCGCGACCTCCTGGCCATTCAGCCGGGCGAAAGTGTCGTGTTCTCGGACCTCGTTGAAGGGCTGGGCCGCTCGGTTCCGCAATGGATCGAGGAAGCATTCGGCGGGATCTCAATCCAACGGCCTGAAGTCGGACGCGCCTCACGCCGCCAACCGGACGTCTTCCTTCAGATCACCTTAAACTCTCTGGACAATGGGTCGGAAGACCACATCATGGCCGTGCTGCATGATGCGACCGAGCTGAAGACGCTCGAAGCGCAGTTCGTCCAGTCCCAGAAGATGCAGGCGATCGGCCAGCTTGCCGGCGGTGTCGCGCATGATTTCAACAACCTGCTGACGGCAATCCGCGGCCATTGCGACCTTCTGCTTTTGCGGCATGACCCGGGGGATCCCAATTTTTCGGACCTGGAACAGATCAATCAGAACGCCAACCGCGCGGCCAGCCTAGTCGGCCAACTTCTAGCCTTCTCGCGCAAGCAGAATCTCCGCCCGGAAATGGTTGATCTGAGGGGCATTCTTTCTGACTTGACCCACCTGCTCAATCGACTGGTGGGCGAGAAAGTCGCCCTGTCCTTCAGCCACGCCGAAAACCTGCCCCGGGTGCGTGCGGACCGTCGGCAACTTGAGCAGGTCATCATGAACCTGGTCGTGAACGCACGCGACGCGATGCCCGAAGGGGGCACCATCGACCTCAAGACCGAACTTCGCGTGTTGCGGCAGCCTTGGACCCGGGACCGGGTCACGGTGCCGGCGGGCGAATACGCCGTCATCTCGGTTTCTGACACGGGGTCAGGGATTGCTCCCGAGGTGTTGGAAAAGATTTTCGAACCATTCTTCACGACAAAGCGGCTGGGGGAAGGGACCGGCCTGGGTCTGTCCACGGCGTATGGGATCGTCAAGCAGACCGGGGGATATATCTTCGCCGACAGTAAGGTCGGTCAGGGCACGACCTTCGTTCTGTTTTTCCCGATCACGCAGTCAGGCCACGCGGTCGAGGATCCCGTCGCACCCGAGGAGCCCAAGAAGACCGCCGCCGCCGCGGGCGAGGTCATCCTGCTGGCCGAGGACGAAGCACCGGTACGCGCCTTTGCGGCCCGCGCATTGCGGTTGAATGGCTACGAGGTGCTCGAGGCGGAGAATGCAGAGGACGCACTGGCGATCGCGCAGGATCTTACGGTCAAGATCGACCTTTTCGTGTCCGACGTCATCATGCCGGGGCGGGACGGTCCGTCGTGGGTTCAGGATGCGAACCGGATCCGCTCCGGAACGCCTGTCATCTTCATGTCGGGCTACGCCGAGGAAAGCTTCGCCGAAACTCAGGCACGGATCCCCAAGTCGGCGTTCCTGCAAAAGCCCTTCTCTCTGGCCGATCTTACGGCGGCCGTCTCGGAACAGCTACGAGCCTGAGGGTTGGCGGGCCGTGGGTCGGCCCGCCGGAGCGTTCAGTTCAGCGCTTCGTCCGTGATCTCGAGCGTATAAGCCCCTTCGGGCTGGGCCGAAATAACCGGGTCCGAGCCGCCTGCCAGAAGCGTCTCGACCGTGCGCTCATAGTCGGCCACGTCCAGCGCACCGTTCGCGCCTTCCGTGAGCTTCGCGATCTCCCCCATCATATAGACCTGATGCTCTTCGCTTTGTGCGCCGGTGGCATCGTTGTCCAGGACGATCATCGCCGCCTCTTCGGGGTTTTCCTCGGCCCATTTCCACCCCTTCATCGAGGCGCGCACGAAGCGGACCATCTTGTCGCGGAACGCCTCGTCTTCGAGATTCTCTTCCAGGACGTACAGACCGTCCTCGAGCGTTGCGACGCCCTGGTCCTCGTACTTGAACGTCACCAGCTCGTCCTCGGTCACGCCGGCATCCAGAACCTGACCGTATTCGTTGTAGGTCATGACCGAGATGCAGTCGGCCTGACGCTGCAGCAGCGGATCGACGTTGAAGCCCTGTTTCAGGACCGTGATGCCGTCGTCGGACGCGTCCGTCGGAATACCCTCCTGGCTCATCCAGGACAGGAAGGGATATTCGTTCCCGAAGAACCAAACGCCAATGGTGCGCCCCCGGAAATCCTCGGGACCCGTGATTCCGGTATCCTTCCAGCAGGTCAACATGAGGCCAGATGACTTGAAGGGCTGGGCAATATTTACGATGGGCAGGCCCTTTTCCCGAGCCGATAGCGCCGACGGCATCCAGTCGACCATGACATCCGCCCCGCCCCCGGCCAGAACCTGCGGAGGCGCGATATCGGGCCCGCCGGGCAGGATCGTGACGTCGAGGTTCTCTTCCTCGTAGAAGCCCTGATCCTGGGCCACGTAGTAGCCCGCGAACTGGGCCTGCGTGACCCATTTCAGTTGCAAGTTCACCTCGTCCTGCGCCTGGGCCGTGCCCGTCAGCGCGACGGCGGCAATTGCGCCTGCGATGATACGTTTCATGTCGTTACTCCCCTGTTGTTGCCGGGGGATCATCCCCGGTGAGACGGGTGCCAAAACGTCACCCGTTTTTCGATGAACGCGACAATGCCATAGAATGCGCTGCCCGCCAGCGCCGCCACGACGATCTCGGCCCACACCATATCGAGCGCGAGCTGACCGACAGAGGTCGAGATGCGAAATCCCATGCCCAGTGTTGGACTGCCGAAAAATTCCGCGACAATGGCGCCGATCAAGGCAAGTGTGGTCGAGATTTTCAGCCCGTTGAAGATGAACGGCATTGCTGCGGGCAGGCGAAGCTTCAACAGGGTCTGACCGTAGCTTGCGCCATAGGTGCGCATCAGGTCGCGCTGCATGGCCTGCGTGTCCGTCAGCCCCGCCACGGTGTTCACGAGGATCGGGAAGAACACCATCACCACGACGACCGCCGCCTTCGACTGCCAATCGAAGCCGAACCACATCACCAGGATCGGCGCGGTGCCGACGATGGGCAGGGCGGCCATGAAGTTGCCAACTGGAAGCAGGCCGCGTTTCAGGAACGTGTAGCGGTCAGCCAGAAGCGCCACGGCGAAAGCAGCAGTGGCCCCGATGGCATAGCCCGTCAGCGCCCCCTTCACGAACGTCTGGTTCAGGTCCGCCCAGAGAACGGGAAGGTTGTCCGTGAATGCCCCAGCGATCAGCGAAGGGGCGGGCAGAATGACCATGGGCACGTCCAGACCACGCACGATCAGTTCCCACATGGCCAGGATGGTCAGACCGAAGATCAGTGGAACGGCCAGGTGCACGGCTCGCGTGTGCGGCCCCGCGGCGAGGCGGATATTGAGGGCGAAAGCCGCCGCCCAGAGGGTCAAGGCGAAGAGAACGAGTATCATGCGTTCAGCCCCATGCGGCGAAGAAGGACCTTCTCGATCGCGCCGATCAGACCCACCAGAACGGCCGCCAGAATCGCCGCGGCGAACAGGGCCGACCAGATTTGCACCGTTTGCCCGTAGTAACTTCCCGCCAGAAGCCGCGCCCCGAGGCCGGCAACCGCACCTGTCGGAAGCTCGCCCACGATCGCACCGATCAGCGAGGCGCATATGCCGATTTTCAGCGAGGCGAACAGGTAGGGCAGCGAGGCCGGTAGGCGCAGTTTCCAAAAGGTCTGGTTTTGGTTGGACCCATAGGTCCGCAGAAGATCGAGCTGCATCGCATCGGGACTGCGCAGGCCCTTCACCATGCCGACCACGACCGGAAAGAAGGACAGATAGGTCGAGATGATGGCCTTGGGCACGATGCCCTGAAGACCGATGGAATAGAGAACGACGATGATCATCGGCGCGATGGCGATGATCGGAACCGTTTGGCTGACGATGGCCCAGGGCATGACGCTCATGTCCATCACGCGGCTGTGGACGATCCCGATCGCCAGAAGAATGCCGAGCGCCGTGCCGAACGCAAAGCCCAGAAGCGTGGCGGACAGCGTTACCCAGGCGTGATAGACTAGACTGCGCTTGGACGTGACGGCCAGACCAACGGTCGACCCCCAAAGCTCCGCCGCCACCTGGTGCGGGGCGGGTAGGCGGGGCCGGTCCTGGACAAAGGCGCTGGCCATGGCCGCGGCTGGATTGCGCAGTGCGATTGCGGCCCCGGACATGCCGCGCCGATCGGCGGCAGTTTCGGGCGTCACCGTCTGGCCCGCACGCTCGGCCAGCAGAACGGATTGCTGGGCGTTCATCGGGATGCAGGCAAAATACCAGATCAGGATCAGCCCCGCGATCACGGTCAGGATCGGCAGAAACCCCGTTCGAACGGACCGCAGCCAGAGGGCCACCCGGCCTGACCTTCCGACGCCCGCTCCGGGGGCCGAGAGGGGTGCCGTCGTCCCGGTCATACGGCGTCCATTCCCGCGCGAAGCCCTTCACGGACGCGATGCGCGATTTCGATGAACTCCCGGCTGTCGCGGATGTCCAGCGGACGTTCGCGGGGCAGGGGGCTGTCGATCACGTCGCTGATCCGGCCGGGGCGCGGCGACATGACGACGATCTTGGTCGAGAGGTAAACGGCTTCGGGGATCGAGTGGGTGACGAACAGCATGGTCTTGCCAGTCCGGTCCCACAGGGCCAACAGCTCTTCGTTAAGGCGATCTCGCACGATCTCGTCCAGGGCGCCGAAGGGTTCGTCCATCAACAGAAGATCGGCATCGAAGCTGAGCGCGCGGGCGATGGAGGCCCGTTGCTGCATGCCGCCGGAAAGCTGCCAGGGAAACTTCTTCTCGAACCCGTCGAGATCGACGAGCTTCAGGGTCTCGGCCACGCGACGCTTCTTCTCGGCCGCGGGAAATCCCATGATCTCGAGAGGCAGGCGGATATTCCCGCCAATCGTGCGCCAGGGATATAGGCCTGCGGCCTGGAAGACGTAGCCATAGGCGCGGGCGCGGCGGGCCTCGTCCGGGCTCATGTCGTTGACCGTCAAAGTGCCGCCGGTCGGGGTCTCGAGCCCCGCGACGCAGCGCAGGAAGGTGGTCTTGCCGCAGCCCGAGGGGCCGATGAAGCTGACGAACTCCCCCTTCGCGACGGAGAGATCGACCTCCTTCAGGGCGTGGACCGGGCCGTCATTCGTCTGAAACGTGAGGTTGAGGCCGTCGGCGCGGACGACGGAGGGGGGCGCTGCCCCCCGCCCTTCGGGCCCCCCTGGGGTATTTTTCCAAGGATGAAGATCGGTGTCGGTCATTGGGTCGTCCAAAGGGTAGGTTCGGCAATCTCGAGCGAGTTGCCCGCCGGGTCGCGGAAATAGAGAGAGCGGGCACCGTTCGGCCAATCGATGCGACGCTCGATTTCAATCTCGTTGGCGGCGAGGTGATCTTCCCAGGCGGCCAGATCGGTCGAGGCAAGACAGGCGTGGCCGGGCCCCCGTGCGCCGTGGGGGGGCGCGGCCAACGGGTGCTCGCTGGGCTGTTCGGCGGCGGCCGGGTTGAAGACCAGCAGGACGGTTTCGTTGCAGCGAAAGAAGATGTGCCGTCCGTCCAGTTTCAGGGCCACCGGCAAGCCCAGCTTTCCGGCATAGAACGCTTCGGCCGCACCGAGATCCTCGGCGTAGAGCGCTGTCTCGAGCAGGCCGGAGGTCGCTGGCGCGGCCACTTAGACGCCGCTGGCCGGGATGCCCGACCGTTCGACCGGGCGGGGGGCGGTCAGGGCCTTCCACGAGGACAGGGCCTTGTTCACCTCGCCCTTGGGGGCGCGCTTGACGAACTGGCCGTGGCCTTCCTGACCGCGCATCTCACCATCGGCGAACATGACGCGCCCGCGCGAGAGAGTATAGCGCGGCAGGCCGGTCACGTACTGGCCTTCGAAGACGTTGTAATCAATGGCCGATTGCTGGGCATCGGCGGTGATCGTCTTCTCCTTCTGCGGATCCCAGACGACGAGGTCCGCGTCCGCCCCGACCAGAACGGCGCCCTTTCGGGGATAGCAGTTCAGGATCTTGGCGATGTTGGTCGAGGTGACGGCCACGAACTCGTTCGGGGTCAGCCGCCCCGTTGCGACGCCGTGGGTCCAAAGCATGGGCATCCGGTCTTCCAGCCCGCCGGTGCCGTTGGGGATCTTGGTGAAATCGCCCACGCCGGTGCGCTTTTGTGCGGTGGTGAAGGCGCAGTGATCAGTGGCCACGACCGACAGCGACCCCGATTGCAGTCCGGCCCACAGGCTGTCCTGATGGCGCTTGTTTCGGAACGGGGGGGACATCACGCGGCGGGCGGCATGGTCCCAGTCAGCATTGAAGTATTCGGACTCGTCCAGCGTCAGATGCTGGATCAGCGGCTCGCCCCAGACGCGCTTGCCCTGCTGGCGGGCGCGGCGGATGGCTTCGTGGCTTTCCTCACAGGAGGTGTGCACGACGTAGAGCGGCACGCCCGCCATGTCGGCGATCATGATGGCGCGGTTCGTGGCCTCGCCCTCCACCTGGGGCGGGCGCGAATAGGCGTGGCCCTCGGGGCCGGTATTGCCATCGGCCAGAAGCTTGGCCGAAAGGTCGGCCACGACGTCGCCGTTCTCGGCATGAACCAAAGCGATGGCGCCGAGTTCCGAGAGGCGCTGGAACGAGGCGTACATCTCGTCATCCTGCACCATCAGCGCGCCCTTGTAGGCCATGAAGTGCTTGAATGTGTTGATGCCGCGGTCTTTCACGACCGTTTCCATTTCGTCGAAGACCTGTTCGCCCCACCACGTGACGGCCATGTGGAAGGAATAGTCGCAATGCGCGCGGGTCGACTTGTTGTCCCACATCTTCAGCGCGTCGAGCAGCCCCTGTCCGGGCGAGGGCAGGGCGAAATCGACCACCATCGTGGTCCCGCCTGCCAGCGCGGCCCGGGTGCCGGATTCGAAATCGTCGGCGGAGTAGGTGCCCATGAAGGGCATCTCCAGATGCGTATGCGGGTCGATCCCGCCGGGCATGACGTAACATCCGGTGGCGTCGAGCGTCTCGTCGCCGGTGAGGTTCTGCCCGATCTCGACGATCTTGCCGTCGTCGATCAGGACGTCGGCGGCATAGGTTAGGTCGTGGGTGACGATGGTGCCGTTCTTGATGACGGTGGTCATTGAAGTGTCTCCCGTATCTTTTGATCGACGGCGCTTTTGAGTTCGCCGACTGCTAGGGTCTGATGGTCAATGCAGAGCGAGGTTAATGAAACCGACTTTTGTGCTCCATAGCTTCGAGCGATGTCTTGCTCGGAGCATACGACGAACCTCCAGCCATCAGTATGGAAGGGTGCAAACTCTCCGATCTCCTTCGCCAAAGTGTAGGCGAAGACGTAGTGATCAGCATGTCTCTTCGGTGTTCCGTCACCAACGAACGCGCCGGTCGTATTCGACCAAGCCCATTTTCGCTCTGCTATGTCGAACTTCGGGACGGGCGGTAATTTCGTTGGCCAAAACGGCGGAGTTCCGAAACCGCTCGATTTTACTTCAATCGCGAAGCCTCGGTAGAGTAGATCACTGCTATGCCATGCATCCTGGTGTTCCGTCAGGCAACCAAGGGCTTTACCCACAATATACTCAGCAAGCATGCCACGCTTCGTATTCGAATTGATATCTCCAACTGCCCAGAAGGCGAATTCGGCTTTGTCGATCGACAGGCTGGATCGTTCTTCGTTTATCAACCCTCGACCCCCGCCGTCTCGACCACTGCATGCAGCAGGACATCCGCCCCCGCCTTGGCCCAGTCCTTGGTGATCTCCTCGGCCTCGTTGTGCGACAGCCCGTCGACGCAGGGGCACATCACCATGGCGGCGGGCGCGACGCGGTTGATCCAGCAGGCGTCGTGGCCCGCGCCCGAGACGATGTCGCGGTGGGTGTAGCCCAGTCGTTCGGCCGCTTTTCGCACAGCGGTGACGCAGGCTTCGTCGAACTCCACGGGGTCGAAGCCGCCCACCTTCTCGAACGCAATCTCCAGTCCCATGTCGTCGCAGATCGCCGAGCCTTCTTCGCGTAGGCGGCGTTCCATATCCTCGATCACCGCCAAGTTGGGCGAGCGGAAGTCGACGGTGAAGACGGCTTTGCCGGGGATCACGTTGCGCGAATTCGGGAAGACCTCGATATGGCCCGCGGCGCCCACGGCGTCGGGTTTGTGGGACCACGCGATGCGGTCCACGGCCTCGAGCACGCGGGCCATGCCCAGACCGGCGTTCTTGCGCATCGGCATAGGGGTCGAGCCGGTGTGGCTTTCCTTGCCGGTGATGGTCACTTGCGTCCAGCTCAGACCCTGGCCGTGGGTGACGACGCCGATCTGCTTGCCCTCGGCCTCGAGGATGGGGCCTTGTTCGATATGGAGCTCGAAGAAGGCGTGCATTTTGCGGCTGCCCACAGGCTCTTCGCCGCGCCAGCCGATGCGGTCGAGCTCGTCCCCGAAGCGGGCGCCCTTGGCATCCGTGCGATCCTCGGCCCAATCCTGTGTGTGAATGCCGGCGAAGACGCCGGAGGACAGCATGGCCGGGGCGAAGCGGGTGCCTTCCTCGTTCGTCCAGTTGGTCACCACGATGGGGTGCTTTGTCTTCACGTCCAGATCGTTCAGGGTGCGCAGGATCTCGAGCCCCCCCAGCACGCCCAGAACGCCGTCATACTTGCCGCCCGTGGGCTGGGTGTCGAGGTGGCTGCCGACATAGACCGGCAGGGCGTCGGGGTCGGTTCCCTCGCGGCAGGCGAACATGTTGCCCATCGTGTCGAGGCCCATGGTGCAGCCCGCATCCTCGCACCAGCGCTGGAACAGGGCCCGGCCTTCGGCGTCGGCATCGGTCAGGGTCTGGCGGTTGTTTCCCCCCGCGACGCCCGGGCCGATCTTCGCCATCTCCATCAGCGAGTCCCATAGCCGGTCGGCGTCGATCTTCATGTTCTCGCCGGGGGCGGATGGGGGCATCGGAAAGCTCCTGCTCTTGTCGTCTTTGTTTGACCATCTGGTCAAATCGACGCTACCACGGGGCAACCTTCAGTCAAGAATAGCGCGCATGGCCAAGGCAGATGCCTAACATTCATGCAAAAGGGCGTCGCAAGAAGCAGGAGTGATGCAGGCCGTGCCGCAATCCCGTATCCAGCGCCGCAACCGCGCGGCGATCAGCGAGGCCGCGCTGGACGTTTTTTCGCGGCAGGGTTTCCGCGGCGCGACGCTGGACGAGATTGCCAGCGAGGCGGGGCTGTCGAAGCCGAACCTGCTATATTACTACAAGTCCAAGGAAGCGATTTATCAGCAGCTTTTGACGGGGGTGTTGTCGACTTGGTTGGACCCCCTGAGGGACCTCGATCCGCAGGGCGACCCGGTCGAGCAGATCCTGAATTACGTCAGACGCAAGCTGGACCTGTCCCGCGAGATGCCGCGCGAAAGCCGCTTGTTCGCGAACGAGGTGCTGCGCGGGGCGCCGCTTGTCGGCGACCATCTGAACGGGGAGTTGCGGGCCCTGGTGGACGAAAAGGCCGCCTTGATCGAAGCTTGGGCGGCGGACGGACGGATCGCCGCGGTGTCGGGGCGGCACCTCATCATCTCGGTTTGGGCCGAGACTCAGCACTACGCAGATTTCGACGTCCAAGTCCGGGCCGTCATGGGTTCGGGCGATCCGATGGCAGGGGCGGCCCAACATCTGGAGAGGTTGTTCCGCCGCCTGATCGAGGTGTGACCTATTCGGCTGCGGTTGCGGCCGGGTTGTTCGGGTGGGTTGTCCAGTTGGCGTATTCGCCCGGCACCGTCTTGCCGGTTCGGGGATCGACCTCGCCCGGCTGAAGCTCGACCATGGAGATGCAGTTCTCCACCGGGCAGACATCGACGCACAGGTTGCAGGCCACGCATTCCTCGTCGATGACCGTGAATTTGCGGTCCGGGGACATGGCGATGGCTTGATGCGAGGTATCCTCGCAGGCCGCAAAGCAGCGACCGCAGGAGATGCAGGCGTTCTGATCTATCCGGGCCTTGGTGATGTAGTTGAGGTTCAGGTACTGCCAGTCGGTGACGTTCGGCACCGCGCGGCCCACGACATCGTCGATCGTGGCGTGTCCCTTCTCGTCCATCCACGCGGACAGGCCCGCCTTCATCTCCTCGACGATGCGGAAGCCGTAGGTCATCGCGGCCGTGCAGACCTGCACCGATCCGCAGCCCAGCGCCATGAACTCGGCCGCGTCGCGCCAGGTTGATATGCCGCCGATACCGCTGATCGGCAGGCCGTGGGTGCCCGGGTCGCGCGCGATCTCGGCCACCATGTTCATCGCGATGGGTTTGACCGCGGGACCGCAATAGCCACCATGCGTGCCCTTGCCGTCGATCATCGGCTCGGGCGACATGGTGTCCAGGTTCACGCTGGTGATCGAGTTGATCGTGTTGATCAGGCTGACCGCGTCCGCGCCGCCGTTCTTCGCCGCCTGCGCAGGCTTGCGGATGTCGGTGATGTTGGGCGTCAGCTTCACGATCACCGGCATGCGCGTG